>Ga0155555_124_pt3 | contig 48334 bp, 41 predicted proteins | sample RifCSPhighO2_12_FD_107212 | JGI IMG/M metagenome (GOLD analysis project Ga0155555, IMG submission 107212) | Gammaproteobacteria bacterium RIFCSPHIGHO2_12_FULL_42_13 | reverse complement strand
ACGATCCCTGCATCATTTTCACATTGGACGCGAAACCATGCCACCTGAACTGATCCGTGCGTTGGGCATTTTGAAAAAATCAGCGGCGCTCGCCAATCACGATATTGGTAAATTATCGAAAGAAAAACGCGATTGGATTGTCAAAGCAGCAGAGGAAGTGATCGACAACAAACTTGACGCGCATTTTCCCTTAAAAATCTGGCAAACCGGCAGCGGCACGCAAACCAACATGAATGCCAATGAAGTTATTTCCAATCGCGCCATTGAATTAGCTGGCGGTGTAATGGGTTCAAAAACACCTATCCATCCGAATGATGACGTGAATATGTCTCAATCATCAAATGATACTTTTCCTACCGCCATGTATATCGCTACTAGTGAAATGGTTGCGCATCAATTAATTCCAGCGCTCACACTGCTTCGTGAGACTTTAGAAAAAAAACAATTGGCATTTAAAGAAGTCATTAAAATTGGTAGAACGCATTTGCAAGATGCTGTTCCCCTCACGTTGGGGCAAGAATTTTCGGGTTATGTCGCACAGCTTGATACCTGTCTTGCTGAAATTGAACATACCAAAAAATTATTATTACGATTAGCCATTGGTGGCACGGCGGTGGGCACCGGAATTAATTCCTCCAAAAAATTCGCCGAAAAAGCAGCAAAATATATTTCAAAAATAACTGGATTACATTTTATTGATGCGGAAAATAAATTTGAAGCGCTTTCTTCGCACAATGAAATCGTATTGATGAGCGGTGTATTAAAAACATTGGCATGCGCTTTGATGAAAATTGCCAACGACATTCGATGGCTCGCTTCCGGCCCTCGTTGCGGCATTGGTGAAATCACCATTCCTGAAAATGAACCAGGTTCCTCCATCATGCCAGGAAAGGTAAATCCTACGCAGTGCGAGGCACTCACCATGGTCTGCACGCAAGTCATGGGCAATGACGCCACCATTGGTTTTGCAGGCTCTCAGGGGAATTTTGAACTGAATGTGTATAAACCCGTGATGGTTTATAATTTAATTCAATCGATTTATTTGCTGAGCGACAGCATGAAATCTTTTACTGAATTTTGTGTGGTGGGCATCGAACCTAATTTTGCTGTGATTCAACATTACTTGGATAACTCGCTGATGCTGGTCACCGCACTTAATCAAGTCATCGGCTACGATAAAGCAGCAAAAATAGCCAAGAAAGCACACGCGGAAAATATTTCTCTCAAAGCAGCTTGCCTAGCATTGGGATATTTATCTGAAGTAGAATTTGATAAGGCAGTTGATCCGAAGAGGATGGTGTAACTACAGGGAAATTTTAGTAATAAGCTTCGGGGGGATAATCACCAGTTAGTCCCGTCTCCTGTGGCGGGGGAGTGGTGGAACGCGCTGCCGGGCTGTTGCTTCTGCTAGCGGGTGAAGAGAAAGAGAAGGCGGGACCTATAGGACGCGCCGCGGGTGTATCTCTTTCATCTTCATCATCACTACCACACGCACCAGCTATGAGCCTATGTAAATCATCATCATCTTGAGATTCAGATATCACCTTCAGATACAGTTCTCTTAATTTCATAATTAAACTATCTTCGTCGGAAAAATCAAAGTGGGTCGAATCCTCTCCCTCGCCTTTTAGTACTTTAAGAAAAAAGGAAAGAAATGCCTCACCCTGCTTTCCCTCCAATATTTTTGTATTTTTTAAGCCAATATATTCTGCTTGTAAGCTCAGCATAGTTTGATGCCCATGAATTCCAATTCCCGCTTGAAATTCCACAAAAATGTTAACGGGGTGGATTTTCCAGAGTTGCGTAGCTATGTTATTTTTTAAATCGTCATTGCCTGAATGAGAAATAACATTGATGCCCGCTTTTTTTAACTGTTCATGAGGGTCCCTTGTCAAGTAATTGTACACTTGTAGCAACAAAAGATACGCCGAAAAACAGGCTTGATAATCCCCTGGTAAACTGACACACACCGCTCTTTTTTCCGTCATTGCTCGCAGGTGATCCACCACCTGAATTAGTTGTTTCCTGCCTTCCATGGTAGAGAAAAAATTTTTTATAAAGCGTTTAAAATGCTTGGGGAATGAAAGATCGGAATCTCCTTTGGCCTCATCAATTTTTACCACCAAGTATAGCGCAGTATATACGGTAATATCTTTCCCCTCAGCGCTCAGAGCTTCCTTTATTTCTTTTTGTTTTTTACCTAAAAATTTCTTGCAAGTTTCCACCTGCTTCATAAAACGCTCTAGGTCATCACCTGAGCCAGCCTCCAAGGTTGCAAAGGAAGAATTGGTTAAAAAAGGCTTCGATTCCTTACCCGTTGTTCTTTCTTGGTATAATAGTAGATTCTCCCTAAATAAATTTAAAAATAGCTTATATAGATTTTCTTTGAGATACGCTTCCAATCCCAGCATGGCAATAATTTTTTCTATTGCTCTTTCTTTAATTTCTTCAGATGTTGCCGTAGGCTCATCGGGATTGGCGCCCCACAACAAAATTGCGCGATCAAGCGTTGCTGGATCCATAAGGTTTATGCTGACCCCACTTACCTCTACTTGAAAAAACTCACAACTTTCAACATTCAGCGTCTGTAGAAGGCTTTTAAAATCTTCTGAGGATACTAAGAGGTTTTGAGCCGCGACATGGCAATATCTCTCAACATCAGTAGAAAAAACATCCAAAAACTTCAGGTAGTCATTTGTTGCTTTAGAAAAAGCTCTTGATTGCACGTTGTAACGTAGCATGTTATTGGAATCATTAGGATCAGCGAATGCGCTGCCTTGATTTCGACCGTCACGACTCATTTCTATTTACTCACTAGGCGTTAACACCCTATTGATTATACTAATATTCACCACGAGATCCCGAGGTCACGCGGGGTGCTAGCTATAAGGTATAACAAATAATTATTAAGCAGGTATGAAAGACTTGTCACGAATTGCCCAGTTAATATCAGCCATCGCTATTAACTTTTACAATTAGGCGCTCAAATTGGGTCGGTCTTTGAATGCCCTCATGTCCCCGGCTTGCGAAGATTTCTTGTGCTTTCTTGAACATTACCTGCGGAGCTAGTGCAATAACGAGTAATTTCCGCTTGACACTGCGCTAATACTAATTCCTTGACACCAGTTATTTCAATGTGACCGTATTTATAATACGCATGTATCACTTTTTGTGCTGCTTCCTTCATAGTGCTCAAACACTCACTCTCATAGGTAGGCTCATAAAATTTAGCGCCTGAGGGTTTTTTCCACGCTATTTTTCCTTTCTCATCGATGCTCGCACAGTCAGGATTTTCTTTAAAAAATTCGGTTGCCGCTGCCGAAATTGCTTCTTGAACTAGACTCCTAGCAGTGTCACCGTTCCCAAGAGTCTTTTTCACTGTGCCATAGCTTTCCTCAACAATCTTTTCAATATACTCAGTTCTATTGGTAAACCCTATTTCATCCAAATAGCGGTTGACAACTGGTCTAAAGTGATTGCTGAATTCTCGTTGATAGCCATAAAATGTGTAGTCCCCTCCCCGACCAAAAAGAAGTCCTGGTAACGTTACACGACCTCCGGCTGTTATTTCTTCAGAACCCTCAAGCAATGCTATTTTTGCAGCTTCTAACAGCCGATTTTCCAATTCTTTTTTTTGCCCATCCGTTAATTTTTTCTTTACTGTAGAGGCAATATACGCCTGTTTTGCGCTTTTAACACTCTCCTTTTCAACCGCTCTTGCCATAGCAGTAAGTATTGATGAGTCACTTTCTTTGCCAACTTTACTCGAAAGAATTTGCCTTACTTTTTCTTTCGTTAGACGAGAAAGAAAATCTAAGTTCTCCTGGGGCATAAAAATTTTAGGATCATCTGATTTAGTTATTACTTGAAATCTGTTCATATCTAAATAACTACGCACAGCTGACGCAACTTCGGCGCGAATCTCCGCCAGCAGTTCATCATACTTAAATTCTTTTTTGAGAGCCGATATGATCCCTTCTATCTCCGCGGGCATTATCTTAAAAGTTTTTTGAATACCACTTAATGCCTCATCAAAAAGCACATATTGTTTAAAATAAAATTCCGCAAAACCAGAGTAGTTTGGCTCTAGTACGTCATGTGCGTATGAGTCATGAGCATAGCGTGTACCAACCCAATTATCCGCACGCGTGAAAACCGGTTGCCTACTCGTTTTCAGTTCATCTAAAAATTTTTCCTGAGCTTCTCTGAACCGTTTTAATAGATCAGAGCCCCTAAACTTATAACCCTGTGGAGCAATAACCATCTTTTCGCACATTTTGTCGCTTAAACTCTCATCCAACGTAAGAGCAACTTTCAGATACAACGCTAACATGCGATGGTTATCTTCGGGTATCTGACGGAATTTCTCCAAAAGATTAGTTAACAGGGCATCTTTACCTCCTCTCTCTGCAATAACTGCCTCTAGAGTTGAAATTGCACGCGCTTTAAATTCCTGCCAATTCACCGCGAACTGATATTCACAACACTTCGTGGTCTCCTCAGGGATTACACTACGGTCATAGCGAAGTCCTGGATAATAATGTACTACGATAAAATTTTCTTGATTGGAGGGTGATGGGCCCCCTGTTCCTTCATTGCCTCGCGACATAACAACTCCGCTTGTTTGTGACATGTCATAATTACTAAGTATAGGCTATGCTGCGCTGGGGGTGGGGCATCAAACCCAAATCGCCACAAACGCCATGATCAGAAATCCGAGGATCACAAAATAAAATTGTTTTAAATCACAGCATTGGCGAATCAACGTTGCCTTCTCAAGGCCATGGAGGGTGCCTAAATACAAGAAAGTACCTGCTGCCAGAGCGCTAAAAACCGGCTGCATTAAAGGGTAGCTTGCAGAAAAAGTGCCTGTGGAAGCGCCTAAAAGAATCCCGGCAGGTGTCATCAATGAAAAAACAAAAAATAAAATAAGGTTGGTTGAGAAACGAAAATGGCTTTTGTTAATTTCGACAGCAAGCGAAAAAGATTCCGCCCATTTATGCGCGACAATCGCAAAAAAGATAATCAGCATTAATGACATAGATTGGCCCAGCCCCAACGCCGCCCCCATTAAAAACGCATGAACGGAGAGCATAAAAGTTGCCAATACAGCAAATGCATTATGCGCATGCGTGTGCCCATCGCCATGCGCCATTAATTCTTGCCCGACATGTTCTAATAACAACAGAAATAAAAACATCACCCCCGCTAATAAAAATGCTAAGGGATAATGCACAGCTGCTGCATAAAATTGCGCTGAGGCATCTCCCAGCATATGAATTAACGCAGCACCTAAAAAAACACCTGCGGCAAGCGACTCTGCTATTGGAAAATGTAGTTCACTCGGTGATCGACGTTTTTTAAAGAATGGATAAAGACCTGAAATAATGGTTACCGAGAAAATAATGAGTAACGCAAGAATTTTAAAACTTTGCATATGATGCACCTATTCTGAATCCTAAGGTCTAAGCCGTGGGGTGATAACAACTTTACTGAATCCTCCGGATTCGTGGACACGGTGCTCACCCAAGTTTTAATTTCATTAGGATCTGCACCACAATCAAGCGATTTTTCTAAGCAACGTACTGCTTCCGCCTGTTGATGTAAACTGTGATAACACATTCCCATATTAAAGAAAACCGCATAATGATCACCAAACTGTTGTAATGAACGCTGGTAATAAGGCAACGCCTCTGTATAACGACCGCAATTTTGAAAAAACAAACCAATATTAAAAAAAGTATCCGTCGCATTCGGTAAATAATAAAAATTATCAGCAATGCATGTCATATGATTACATAGAAATGCAATAACTTCCGGATCACCTTTATCCGTAAGATCACTTAGTCGACCAATACTTAGATCAAATAGATAGGCGTCCCACTGCGATAAATTTAAATAAGAAGCGATAACCTCCAAAGGAAATTGTTCAGGATGTGAAACAAAATGGTCATATAAAATAAAATAATCCGTTGCAGTGAAGGCATGAATAGCAGAATCTGCCACTAATTTAAACCGTGGGAAATCCGAGAATTGAAAGCCGCAAGCAAAAGCGCCAGTTGAAATATGTCTTCGAAATGGCTGCAGCAGGCTATCGCCTTGATTCATGTTTAAAAATTCCCTCACAGCATGGTAATTCACCATCACTGAAAAACTGCCGTGGAATTCAAGCGCGGGGTAGTCACAATGATCCAATTCCTCAAGTGACGTATACGCTTTATCAGAAGACACTAATAAAAAACGGTCACGCGAAAGCGTTTTAAAACGTGCTAGCGCATTCAATACAGCAATGGGAAATTGAAAATGCGTATCCACTAAATTTTTTTGATAATCAAATAATATTTTGTCTAGCGCATTATGATAGTATGCCTCTTTCACCAAAGCGCGATGGTAATGCATGATTACCTTATCCCAACGTTTTGGCGCGCTCTGCTGTAGATTATCTTCTGGTGAAACAAAACTTACTTTTTCTTCATACAACTCACCATTTTCAACCGTAAAAATATCAGTCGCAATGGTGTCAAAAATATAATTGCCAATGACGATTAATGGATTGATCAGTTGCGCGCTTGTTATTGTTTTCCGACTGCGATAAAGGTGAATCTCAGTATCGTGATACAAATCATAAATAGAAAAATCGAGTACGCCTGAAGCAATATAGGGCTGAAAGGCTGCGTGCTTCTCCCAAAAATCAAATGAAACAGAAGTAACGTCAGACATGACATAGCTTATTTGGATGTGGTCAAGCGACAATGCTTTTTGCAGTTTGAAAAAACTTTTTAAGAAATAAGCCGTAAACTGGCCGCTTCCTGCGCCCAACTCTAAAAAATAAAATGGTTCTTGTGCACCCTCTGGATGTTGTTTTACCCATTCCTCAATAAAAGTTATAACCATCTGCGCATAGTGTTTTGCAATATAGGGATTGCTGGTGATATACGAAGGCACGTCCTTGTGCCAGGCGTTAATGCCTTTCTCGTGATAATAATCACGCTGATTGCGCCACATATTGGCCTGCGAAAATCGAATATCATGCTCAAGGGTAATCATTATTTTTTGCCTATCATTAATTTACCACGTTGCTTGCGATGTGCCTGTATGGCAAAACGATGCGCCTCGTCTCGAACCTCTTGAATTAACAAACGCACAAGATCCTCGTTTGGCAAATATAATTCATCTTTCCCAAAAATAAAAATATGTTCTTTGCCAGCCTTGCGCGACACCCCCTTTGCCACACCCATTAACACGGTGTCTGATAATTTCAATTCCGTTAATATTCGAGCGGCAACATTTAATTGTCCTTTTCCACCATCCACTATTACTACATCGGGTGCTTTTCGCGTACGACGGTAGCGCCGAGTGAGAACTTGCTCCATCGCCGCATAATCATCGCCCGGGGTAATCTCTGTGATATTAAATTGACGATACTCATTTTTCACGGGGCCAGTGGCATCGAAAACAACGCAAGCGGCTTTGATCGCAACCCCTTGCGTATGACTAATATCAAAGCATTCAATGCGCTCTGGTATTTTTGGTAATCCCAATATTTTTTGTAATGCATGAAATCGCGTGCGTGTTCGACTCGAGGCAGAATATTTCCGATCTAACTGATCTTCCACTTGCTGCACCCAGGCACGCTCTTGTGGTGCAATCGCCAGTGATCTTAATTGCTGTAATAAATCCCGCCAGTGGGCTGCGCGCTCATAATTTTTTTCTGCAGAAGCCGTCTTCATGCGGTGTTGAATATCGCGTATCAATGCTTTATTTTTCCCTGCCAGAAAATCAACAGCGTCTTTTACCTGGAGCGCATAGTTTTCCTTTGAAACATACTTCACACAAGGCGCTGTGCATCGTCCAATTTGATATTGCAAGCACGGGCGCGAACGATGTGAAAAAAAAGTATCTGTGCAATTGCGTAATTGAAATAATTTTTGAAGTAGCGCGAGATTATCACGCACAGATCCTGCTGTAGGGTAAGGACCAAAATACTTACCCTTTTCCTTCTTTTTTTTCCCGCGCCGATAACCCAGCATTGGAAAATTATGTTGCGATAAAAATAAATATGGATACGATTTGTCATCTCGCATCAAAATATTATATTTAGGGCGATGCGCCTTAATAAGTGCACATTCTAATAATAATGCTTGATTTTCATTTTCAGTCACTGTGTATTCCACACGCACAACATGCGACATCAACGCAAGCGTTTTTTGATCAGTAATATTTTTCCGATAATATTGCGAGACACGTTTTTTAAGATCTGTTGCTTTGCCAACGTATAATATTTTTTGATATTTATCTAAAAAACGATAAACACCGGGTTTATGCGGTAACATTTTCGGATTCTACCATCCCATGACGAATGGCTAACAAAGTTAGTTCCACATCGTTTTTTACTTTAAGTTTTGTGAAAATACGATAGCGGTAACTGTTGACTGTCTTGGTGCTCAAACACAAGCTACTGGCAATTTTCTGCACCGTCTCACCGCGCGTAATCATCATCATGACCTGCAATTCTCGCTCAGAAAGTCCCTCAAATGGTGATTCGCGCTTATCGCTCACATGGCGAAATGCCAATCGATTCGCCACTTCGGTGCTGATATAACGTTGTCCCGCATGTACTGCGCGAATCGCACGGACCATTTCATCCGCTGATGCGCCTTTGGTGATATACCCTGCAGCGCCTGCTTGTAACAACCGAGCCGGATAAAGATCATTGTCACAAATTGTCAAAATCAATACCTTAATGTCAGGATCCACGCGAATAAGCTTGCGTGTCGCCTCAAAACCGCCTATTCCAGGCATCTTTACATCCATAAGAACCACGCGAGGATGCAATTTTCGAGCAAGCTTGATAGCTTCTTCGCCTGTTGCGGCCTCACCGACCACCTTAATACCTGTTACTTCATCAAGAATTTTTCTAATGCCGGAACGCACTAGATCGTGATCATCGACCAAGAGTACATTGATCATGTTACCCTCCCACGTCCTGTGGCGGAGAGACAGGGATTCGAACCCTGGAAGGGGTCGCCCCCTTAACGGTTTTCAAGACCGCCGCATTCAACCACTCTGCCATCTCTCCCTGCTCATTAATCAAATGATACGTTGGGATGACAAAATAGTCACTAGTGCCCCTCCAAATAAGTTTTTCCGACGCGGTTTCATGTGTAAACTAAGCGAAATAAAAATCATTCGCAATAAGTTATAATGAGTTGGACAACGCTGCTGTCACCCGAAAAGGAAAAACCCTATTTTAAGGGCATTCTTCAATTTCTCAACAATGAGCGACAACTGGGAAAAATTATTTATCCCACGCAGAATAATATTTTTAACGCACTCAAACTCACTCCCTTTGAACAATTAAAAGTGGTTATTATTGGCCAAGACCCCTATCACAATCCGCAACAGGCACACGGCTTATGTTTTTCAGTGCAAAAAGGCGTGGCACCCCCGCCTTCGTTAATAAATATTTTTAAAGAACTGCGCAGTGATTGCCAGATTGAAGGACCCACGCAGGGTTGTTTGGAAAAGTGGGCAACCCAAGGCGTTTTATTGCTGAACAGTGTGCTGACGGTTGAGGAAAATAAGCCAGGCTCGCATGCGCATATTGGTTGGCAACAATTTACGGATACCATTATTGAAAAGATTGATCAGCATCCAGATAAAATTATTTTCCTACTTTGGGGAAGTTACGCGCAGAAAAAGCGCGAATTAATTGATACAAAAAAACACATCATCCTGACCGCACCCCACCCCTCTCCTTTATCCGCCCATCGTGGCTATTTCGGCTGCAAACACTTTTCTAAAACAAATGAATTTCTTCAAAAATCAGGTAGAATTCCGATTGATTGGAGTTTGTAAGAATCGAGTACTTTGCTTTTAGACGAGGCGCAATTTGAGCGAGCGACGCAGTGTACTGTGTGAAGTACATGAGGAGCGAGCGAAAATTGCAACGAAGTATAAAGGCAAAGGACGAAGATTCTGCCGAGATGGTGGAATTGGTAGACACGCAGGTTTCAGATGCCTGTGGGGTAAAACCCGTGGAGGTTCGAGTCCTCTTCTCGGCATAATAATTAAGATTAATGAGAGAGAAATTATGACGATAGTACGCATTCTTCAGTATCCTGATCCACGTCTGAAACTCAAAGCAGAAAAAGTGACTGATTTCGGCGCTGAAACGCAAAAAATGATCGACGACATGTTCGAAACGCATTACGCCTCACAAAATTGCGCCGCCTTGGCTTGCTCTCAACTCGATTTCAAAAATCCAAAACATATTACTGTGATTGATTTCTCAGAACATAAAAATCAACCCTTGTGTTTAGTCAATGGTGAGATTATTGAACGCAGTGGCACGGAAACTTCTCCTGAAGGCTGTATGTCCGTCTACGGTGCCTACGAAAAAGTAACGCGCTCAGAAAAAATTACAGTAAAAGCGCAGGATCGTCATGGCAAGGAAATAGTTTTTGAAGCAGAAGGTTTTATGGCCAAATGCATTCAACACGAATTAGATCACTTGGATGGAAAATTATTTATTGACCACCTCTCCAACCTCAAGCGCGACCGCATTCGAAAACGTATCGAAAAAGTATCGAAATTCCAGCATAAACATGATGAAAATTGTAGGCATTAGTGAGTCAGCCGATAATGCACTTCTCTTGATCCCGCGGACTCGCTACGCTCGCCGCGGGATGACGGGGCATAGACTACGCCGCGGGATGACGTAGTGCGTACTAGGCATTAGTGAGTCAGCCGATAAGCCGGGTTCTGTCGTGAACAATCATTTATCTGGGATGAATATCGCTATTCACCTCTAGCAGCCTACCCAAATCCAACGCGAACCACGTTAACGGATTCCTACTTGGCCTTACTTCCAGTGGGGTTTACCGTGCCGTATTTGTTACCAAATACGCGGTGCGCTCTTACCGCACCTTTTCACCCTTACTGAAAAACCGGAGTTTTCCAGCGGTTTATTTTCTGTGGCACTTTCCATCAGCTTGCGCTGTCCAGACGTTATCTGGCACTGCGTTCTGTGAAGCCCGGACTTTCCTCTGTACGTTACCGCACAGCGATTGTTTGGCTGACTCGACCCAATTATATCTTATTTTTCTTGGTAAGGATTTTCATCCGTCAAAAATTTCAAAATTAAAGGAATACCCACTAATCGTAATGCCTGCTGAAAATAATGGATAAGAAAAATTTTATAAGACTCTGGGAGTTTGTCGGCCTGTTTTCCATGAATCACAAAAGTGAGTGGTTTCAGCGCACCGACATGCGCGTAGCGTAATTTTACGCGTCGACCCCCAGACAATGGTGGCTGGTGGGTTTCGACTGCTGACATTAATATTTCTGTTAATTGGTGGGTTGAAAACGGTTGATTGAGCGCCCGTTGCGTCTCCTCGACAGCATCCATCAATTGCCCTACTCCCGTTCCATGTTTTGCAGAAATAAAATATCTTCTGGCAAATTTCACGAAAGGCAATTTTCGATCCACTTCGTCTTTAAATCGATTGCGATCATCTTCGGTAAGACCATCCCATTTGTTAAACGCTAAAACCAGCGCATTTCCTGCTTCAATCGCTAATCCCATCAATCGACGGTCCTGCTCGGTAACACCCTCGCTTGCATCCAATACGACGATTACTACATGCGCTTGTCGCATGGCCTGCATCGCTTTAATAACAGAAAAAATTTCTACGCCTTCTGCAATCTGCTTTCGACGGCGAATCCCAGCGGTATCAATCAGTGTGTATTGTTTATCGCGTCGATCAAAAGGAATTTCTATTGTGTCTCGTGTTGTGCCTGGGCGATCAAAAACAATTACACGCTCTTCACCAAAAATTCGGTTGATTAACGTTGATTTTCCGACGTTAGGACGACCCACTACCGCAATACGTGTGCGCGCAATCTCTGCTTTGGTTGCCTCAGGAACTGGAAATGGAGATAAGATATCTGATAATAATGCATTCACGCCACGTCCTGTTGATGCTGATAGAGCGTGCAATCTCTTAAAACCCAACGTATAAAATTCAGCGTTCGTAATTTGAGAAATTTCTCGGTCAGATTTATTGGCAACCAATACCACTTTGCTATGCACACCTTTATCTGATTGCGCACGAAGTTTTTTCACAATGGCTTGATCACCCGTTGTCACACCTGCGCTGGCATCAACCATAAAAAGAATTACGTTGGCTTCTTGAATGGCAATGTCGACTTGTTGCTCTGTCATCGCGCCCATTGCTGTATCGTCAGCTTCTGCAATACCACCCGTGTCCACCACAATAAAATCGCGCCCCTCAAAATGGCCTTCGCCATAGTGACGATCACGCGTAATGCCCGGCTGATCGCCCACGATGGCGTCACGCGTTCTCGTAAAACGGTTGAATAAAGTAGATTTGCCGACATTGGGTCGGCCAATAATCGTAATGACAGGGAGCATAATGTTAACTCGCGCTCAATTGCGCCAAAATAGTGGTTGCAGGTGAGAAATCAGCAAGCCCAGATTTAGCTTTCTCATACGCGGCTTGCGCAGTTTGTGTATCGCCTTGTTTGCTTGCGATATCTCCCCGCACCCACTCAACCAATGGCGCATAACTTTCATCTACAATGGTCTTGACCTGGAGTGATGCCTCGTTCGTTTTTCCTTCAGACAATAAAATACGTGCGGCATTCAGATGCGCAATCTGTGTCAAGCGTGATAAACGGCTATGATCAACCACCCACTGCAACTCCGTTAATGCTTCAGAAAGCTGATGATGCTCAACATCATTTTTCGCCAATATTAATGCGGCCATGCTGGCATAAGGTGTTTTAAAAAATTTTTTCTTTAATAAATCAGCGGCTTTTTCCGCGTTTTTACTTCCTGACAATACATCTTGATAAATCATCGATGCATTTTCAAGATATTGCACCCGCATGTTTTTTAAATACTTCCAAGCAAATCCAAGTGCGGCACCAATCAACACAGCAATCAACAAATATTTGCCATACTGGCTCCACCAACGGCCCAACGCTTCGATTTGCTCTCTTTCGGAGAGATCTGCTGTATTAAACATAACGTTTCCTTTTGAGTTCTTCTGTAGCAACCAATGCTTGTTCACCCGTTTTTAAATTCTTTACAGTCACTTTTTCCTGTTTTAATTCATTTTCTCCAATGACCAGCGCAAATTGTGCGCCGCTCTTATCCGCCCGTTTAAATTTGCTGCTAACATTTGATTCGCCAAAATCCATGATCATTTTTACTGAGGGGGATTGTGTGCGAATTTTTTCAATTAACATGATGACGACATCGATTTGCGCAGTATCGGTAGCGATCACGTAATAGTCGGGTGTGTCCTGTAGTTTTTGTTTTTCTTGCAGCAGTAATACCATACGCTCTGAGCCCATGGCAAAACCTACTGCAGGTGATTCTTTTCCCCCCAGTTGTGCCACCAACCCATCATAACGACCGCCTGCACAGACCGTGCCTTGTGCGCCTAAATGCGTTGTCACCCACTCAAATACGGTTAAACAATAGTAATCAAGGCCGCGGACTAAATGGGGATTGAGGCGATAAGAAATACCCAATGCAGTGAGCCATTGACATAGCTGATCAAAATGCGCCTTCGATTGCCCTTCAATAAAATCTTGCATCGACGGTGCGCCGGCGATAATGGTTTGCATGTCTGGATTTTTAGAATCCAAAATGCGCAAGGGATTACTGCTTAATCTTTTCAGCGAATCTTCGTCTAATTGCGCTTTATGTTTCGACAGATATTCCACCAAAGCTATTTTATAACGCGCGCGCTGCTCGAAATCACCCAAATTATTTATTTCCAGTGTGATCCAATCAGTTAACCCCAAACGATCTAAAATCCGCTTTGATAATAAAATCATCTCAAGATCAATGCCGGGATGTTGTATGCCAAAAGCCTCAACCCCTAACTGATGAAACTGACGCTGACGGCCTTTTTGCGGTCTTTCATGGCGAAACATGGGACCCGAATACCATAATCGTTGGATTTGATGGTAAAGCAAGCCATGCTCAATGCCGGCGCGCACACAACCTGCCGTGCCCTCGGGGCGCAGTGTGAGGCTGTCGCCGTTGCGATCCTCGAAGGTATACATTTCTTTTTCAACAATATCGGTGACTTCACCAATACTGCGTTTGAATAGGCGTGTTTGCTCGACGATGGGAAAACGAATTTCTTGATAACCATACTGCGCGACTACTTCGCGACAAACAGACTCAAGCTGTTGCCAATAAGGCATGTCTGCAGGGAGGATATCGTGCATGCCTCGAATGGCTTGGAGTTTTTCAGTCATGGGCAACCTGGTGAACAGTATATGCAATCGGATGATGTGATTTTACGGGCGGTGTTTCTGTCGCGGTATTCGATGGCGTTGAAATGGGTACCTGAACTGCTGGTGGCTCCGAATTGGATAATGGCATCGGCTCCTCAACAACGGAAAGCGTCCTAGCAGGTTCCACAGAAGTCGCGCTATTGTCAGGTTGATACCAATACCACAACAATGCACTGAGCAATAAAACAAAAGCCACGATGCTACGCATACTTAAATAACGCAAAAATCGATAACGCCCTTGGTGGGTCACGTTTTGCACCGGTGCGCCCTGAACAATGGGATTATTTACTTTAGAAAATTCCGGCATAGCATCCATCGCATCAAAGGCTTCTAAAATATGCGTTTGCGCAATACCCACGAGGCGTGCGTAAGAGCATAAATAACCACGCACAAAAGTTCGTACGCCGATTTTTTCGAACGCATCAGCTTCTATCTCCTTAATTCGCTCAACGGCAAGATGCAGCTGCTCTGCAATTTCCTCTTGTGTTTTTGGGATCGCTTCCCGCGCTGTTGATAGTAATTGCCCCGGTGTCAATAATACATCCTCGCTCATATGGCACTCCTTTGCGGGTTTATGCACATCTTGCATATCCTGAACATCTTACACTATACACAATTCAGCTTAACCAAAAATCTCGTCTTCCTTGAAAAAGAAGGAAATTTCCATCTTGGCGGTATCAGGGCTATCTGAACCATGAACAGCATTAGCATCAATTGATTTTGCAAAATCAGCGCGAATAGTGCCTGGCTTTGCCTCAGCAGGATTCGTTGCGCCCATCAATTCACGATTTTTTAGAATAGCGTTTTCCCCTTTGAGAACTTGAACCAACACTGGCCCTTGAATCATAAAATTAACCAAATCTTTAAAGAACGGGCGGGATTGATGCACCGCGTAAAATGCTTCTGCTTGTGTCTGAGTTAACTGCATCATCCTTGCTGCGACAATTTTTAATCCTGCTGACTCAAACCGTGTCAAAATTTTTCCAATGACATTGTCTGATACTGCATCAGGCTTAATGATGGATAAAGTTAATTCAATGGACATAAGAAACCTCGCTTTTTTTCCGCGGATTATACCTATTTTGATTGAAAATGCGATATGATACGTGGCCTTGACCTAAGTTAAAGGAGTTCTTCATGCTGAAACGTATCCTCATCCTACTGACGATCATTTTTTCATTCTTTACACTCCCTCATGCATTCAGCGCGCCGACACCTACGGTTGATCCTACACCCACCATCGTCCCAACTCCTCCGAGCATTGATGCAAAGGGTTATGTGTTAATGGACGCAGACACCGGCACCATCCTTGCGCAAAACAATGAATCTGGGCGCATGCAACCTGCCAGCCTTACAAAACTAATGACAATGTATGTTGCCTCTGAAGCGCTAAAACGCGGGCAAATTAAACTAACAGATACCGTGCCTGTCAGCGAAGCTGCCTGGAGAACAGGTGGTTCACGCATGTTTATCAAAGTCGGCACGGAAGTGACTGTGCAAGACTTGCTTGATGGCATCATCATTGCTTCCGGCAATGATTCTTGTGTCGCATTAGCAGAATACATCGGCGGCAATGAACAAACTTTCACAAATTTTATGAACCAAACTGCCAAACAGCTTGGCATGTTGAACACGCATTTTACCGATTCAACGGGTTTACCTAATCCTGATCACTACACTACACCCTACGATATGGCGTTATTAGCACGTGCGGTGATTAATGATTTCCCACAATTTTATCCACTCTACAAACAAAAATGGATTTCCTACAACAATATCAAGCAACCCAATCGTAATCGTCTTTTGTGGCGTGATCCCACTGTGGATGGCCTCAAAACAGGTCACACTGAGGAAGCAGGTTTCTGTCTCGTGTCTTCTGCGCTGCGCAATGGCATGCGATTAATTGCTGTTGTGATGGGCGCACCTTCAGATCAAGCACGCGCGAGCGATTCACAAGCCTTACTGAATTTTGGTTATCGTTTTTTTGAAACACATAAACTGTATGACGCCAATCAGGCATTGACACATCCACGCGTTTGGCTTGGAAAAAGCAATACTGTTCCTGTAGGGCTGGCCGCGCCGCTTTCTGTCACTATTCCTCGCAATACGTATGCGCAACTCAAACCACAATTAAAATTACCGAGCTCACTGAAAGCACCTATTCAACAAGGGCAAGTACTAGGAACCTTGGAGGTCACGTTAAATAACAAAGTAGTAAGCAGCACACCCATTATTGCGCTAACAACAGACAACAAAGCGAATATTTTTTCACGGATGATTGACCATGTGAGGATGTGGTTGTAATCCTTGTTATTTATCTTCAGACCCTATGGTTTTAATGGTGCTATGATAAAAATTTTTTGATCGATAGATCATCCATAACCCAACCACGCCTATCACCACATCCAGCCAAAATAATAGACGTGTTGCCATCATTGGCGGCATGGCAATTAACTGGATCATTAAAATATTTAAAATAATTCCGAATGCTCGGCCCAAAGCAAAAAGCAAATTGCTTGCTGTTGCGCGAATAACAGGTGAAAACGTTAATGCCAGCTGTTGCCCCCATGCCACTGGATAGCCACCACCAATTAATCCTAAACACAGTGCATATAAAAAGAGTGTATCAGTGTTTAAAAAATAAAATTCCGTCATCAATGCTAAAAATAACAGCATCGCAATATACATAATTGTTTTATAACTTTTCGTGATATGTGTAAGATAAGCGCCGACAACACAGCTAATAATATTTCCTAAAAAAAAGCCCGATAATATTTTTTTAATCACAAATCCGACGGGCAAAGAGGGGAAAAAAACTGCGGGAAAAACAAACATGATAGTAATAATTGCCTGATAAGGAATGATCATTAAAAAATAACGTAAAATTGTTTTGAGCACATTCCGGTGACGTAATAACTGCAACATACCCGAAAATGAATATTGTGTTTGAGCACAGTAACGCAAAAATACGCTTGATTCCAAAATATGACTACGTAGCGCATACACAACCAATCCCACAACGGATCCCAACAGAAACATGATTTTCCAAGACAGAAAACCGATCACCGTTGCGGTTAATCCGCCCAGCACACCAAAAATATACAAAAGAGACACACCCACATTTGCGGCACCGAGCGGCATCGATTCCACTAACAATACCGTAGAGGTTGAAAATTCAGTAGCGAGTCCAAAATAGGCCAAAAAACGCAATAGGAAAAAAAGCGGCAAGGAGTGCGTAAAAAGCACTAAAAAAGTCGAGACCGAATAAAGAAAAATGCTGTATTTCAATACACACGCACGCCCAAAACGATCAGCCAGCAGCCCGCAGATAACCGCACCCAATAAAATACCAACGGTTTGAACAATGCCGACTGAAAAGTACAACTGGTGAATTACTTTGGTATCAGTAATAGAAAATTGATCTTGAAATAGCGCACTGTAACCCACAGAAAAAATCGTGAGATCATAAAAATCTACGAAATAACCAATACATAACAACAACAGGGAGCGATAATGCTTTACAAACCTCAAGCCGATCACCAAGCCGATCACCTTAATAATTCAATAAGCTACTTTTTATATGATCAATAATCTCAAATAAAAATGAAAATGAAAATAAGTTTATGAGACGAGAAGAAAAAGAACTATTAGGTGAACTCCGCTTATTCCTCTGTCGCCTGATGCCGAGCAACGCTACCATGGAACTCTACAGCCGCCTCAACCAAATGGAAAATAAGTTAGAAAGAACTCATTTAAGCGAAGATGGAAATATTGATCAAGCCAGAAATGTTATTAATGCGCAACACATCTCATGTGCACAAGCATTTTTTATAAATGAATTGAAAAACACGCTGAAATTACTCAACACACTGAATAATAAAAATGACAATGAATTAAAAAAACCCTTAGGTGAAATATTAATAAAAACCGAACGCTGTGTCACAAATCGCGTCAACGCGGTCGCTGCTTTGGTTGAATTCGAATATGAAAAAAAAGCTGGAAGGATGCTGATCGAACAAGAACAACAAGAACAAAGAGCTGAGCTTGAAAAATTATTTATGGTGCAACATCAATGCATACAAACCGAGGAAGCATCAGCATTTAGCGAGATCTACGCAGATGAAATAAAGGAAAGAAGTAGGCTATGTGGAATTTTACTCAAAATACTAGAAGAATCACCTGAAAAATTCGTGGAAAAATTACGGTCTGAAGAGGCTCTTGCAATAAAAAAAATACTGGAGAATATGGCACAGGCTGAGTCTACGCTCACCAATCAAGAAAAAACCAGACGAGTAAAGCAATATCAAGCATTCGTCCAACATATTAATAAAAGAATTACAGCCATTGGGGGTTTTACCTCAAATAATAATGTTGTAGGAATAATCTTGATGATTGATCGTTTAAAAAACTATGTTTATTATGATCCTAATAATCAGCATGCCTATTATACACTTAACATGTTAAGTGATAAATTAAGGGTAGCTGCTTTATGGTTGAATCATGCTCAATATCATTGTACGAATACAGATCCAATAACCCAACATATCATTGCCTTCTGGTGCACGGTAGCTGTCAATCAGGCAAAGCAGCGCATGCCGCAGAGGCAGGGCCACTATCGATTTTATTTACCAGAGCAAAAGAAGTGTTTTGAGGGGGCCTCGGCTAATTTAACTTTTAATGAAGTAAGAGAAGTTCTGAATGGAGCTCCTAGCATGGCTACTGAATTAAATTTACCTTGTCAAATCGGTAAAGAAAGCGATTTTTTGAATAGGTTGTTCGATGCCTATCTCCTTGAATTTCTTTTTCATGTTGACATAATGCATTATGGCGCACCAGAAATTAAAGGCATTCTCTTTCATTTTTCTATTTTACGTGCGCGCATCCTGGCGCTAGCGACAAGATTAATGACGTCGTTCAGCCTTGGTGAATATCCAAGCAATCAAAATGGCGCTCTCTCAGTAATGGTTAGTGATATCAGTGAGTCACTAATACATATAAGAGATTTAATTGAACAAGAAAACAAGATATTAAATCAATCGCCTGACCGAAAAGATCATTTTCAATGGTTCCTTGAACAGATTAATATTTTAAACCAACAAGTACTTACTACCGGGAAATCACTGGGATGGTATCCACCTGCCGCCAATACCATGACTGTCAATACACCATCTAATCAAGCTGTCATAGATACAGGCTTGTTTCACTCACCTGATCCTACTGAAATAGCAGTTCAATGCTTGCATACATACTTAAAAAATAATTTTTTAGTATCTACTACTTATACTGAAATAATGCGAATTATACCAACACTAAAAAACTATCAATTATCATTTATGACTGCCTCAAACACCTCCGCCTCAATACCACTCGATAATATTGATGTATTTTTTAATCTTCTTATTCACCTGATTAATGAGTCTATAGTTGAAGAGAATGCGTGTATTTCCTGCTTTATTTTTTCTGTAATAATTTCAAAATACAAAGAATCCGTCTTCCTAAATTATTTTCCAAAAATTTTTGGCAATGAACTGCAATACCTTCCAAAATCGGATAATAATCAAAATCTAAAGCCACTTTCTTTAGCTATTTTTCGTGATTTTTTTGAAAAAATTACTCCCAGGGATTTTAATTGGAAAAATATATCACGTGTCATTACCTCTCTCTCATCAGAGGCATTAAGAAATCTGCTCGACGCATCTATTGATCTATATGGTGAGCTTATTCGACACGTAATTGAGGTTAATCATGGCTATTGCAAAGCATGGTGGGAAAGCGGAACCAATGAAGGAGGGGACGCTAGTGCTAACGCCGCAACAAACGAATCGGTTAAAGATTTATTGCATAATTTATACGAACTTATCACGTATCTCTTTAATGCAAGCATTAAAAAACTAGTTATTCATCAAAATGAGCTAAGTACGAAAATAAACAATCTTGCCGCAGCTTTAATAAAAATTTCAATAAAAATCCCTCAGAATATCGCCTCTCCTTTATTTTATGAAGCAAAGAATATTTTCATAAATGCGCGCAGAGATATTCTCAACCCTCCCACCAGCAGCAATAATCCTTCTGTCTCATCATCAAAAATAGGTTCTTGAAAGTGACGAAGCCACCACTCGCAGATACGAGTTATTATATCCAGCAGAACATGCTATTCTGAACCCGCTTGTTCCATAAATCGTTGCCACAAGGACTGGTCATGCAAAAAGCAGCGCCTATTGATACCCTGATCCACGCACGCTGGATTGTCCCCATTGTGCCGCGAAATGCTGTGCTTGATCATCACACCATTGCGTTATACGAAGGCAAAATTCTCGACATTCTCCCGACCGACCTTGCGAAAAAAAAATACCAGGCAAAGCATACATTCAATCGCCCATCACATGTGGTAATGCCCGGATTAATCAATGCGCATGCGCACACGCCCACTACGTTGCTTCGTGGTATTGCAGATGATCTTCCCTTAATGGAGTGGTTGAATAAACATGTTTTTCCTGCGGAGGCAAAACTATTATCCCCCAAAAATGTTTATACGGCTTCAACGCTCGCTATCGCAGAAATGATCCGCAGCGGAACCACTTATTTTAACGATCATTATTTCTATTCGAACGATACTGCACACGCTGTACTCGATTCAGGCATCCGTGCAACCATTGGTTTTTGGGTGGGCGATGCTCCAACAGGATGGGCAAAAGATGGCGATCAATGCTTGGTGCGCGCACAAGAAGAATACGATACACGCTATCAAGATGAACGTATTACCTATGCAATGGCACCTCACTCGCCTTATCTCTGCGAAGACAATCATTTATTGGCAACACTTGAATTTTCTAAAAAATACAATTTGCCCATCCATATTCACCTACATGAAACTAAGGATGAAATTAATTTGGGATTAAAAAAATTTGAAAAGCGCCCCATAATGCGTCTTAACGCGTTAGGAATACTGGATCATTTAATTGCTGCGCACATGGTCCACATGACACCGGATGAAATTCAGCTTTGCAAAGAAAAAAATATTTCGGTCATTCATTGCCCGCAGTCAAATTTAAAATTAGCGGATGGTTTTGCGCCCATCAATGCATTTTTAAATGCGGGTGTGACCGTAGCACTAGGCACTGATGGGACTGCAAGTAACAACGATCTAGATATGTTTAGTGAGCTACGCACGGCGAGTTTGCTTGCCAAAGCAGTCACAGAAGATCCTACAGCCTGCGATGCAATGACGACACTCGAAATGGCGACAATCAATGGCGCAAAAGCCATTGGCTTGGATCACAAAATAGGATCTTTAGAGATTGGAAAATCTGCAGATATTATTACCATTGATTTTGATCACTTAAACACGCAACCTATTTATCACCCTATTTCTCACCTTGTTTACGCAGTGAATGCGATGCAAGTAACTGATGTATTTGTTGCAGGAAAGCAGTTGCTTAATCAAGGTGAATTAACCACCATCAATAAAGAAAAAATCATTCATGAGATGGCTGCTATTATTGCCTAGGAGTGATTATTTATGACACTTCCAAAGACAGTGACGCTGACCGAGGTCAGTCCGCGTGATGGATTACAAAATGAACCGGGTTTTATTCCAACTGAAAATAAAATTCAGTTTATTGCGTTATTAACGGAGGCTGGATTTTCTCAGATTGAAACGACAAGTTTTGTAAATCCCAAAAAAATTCCTGCGCTAGCGGATCACGCAGAAGTGATGAAAAAATTTTCGTCCACACCCCATACAAAATACTTTGCGTTAGTGCCCAATCTACAGGGACTAAAAAATGCAATGCAATGTGGTTGCAAATATATCGCGGTTTTTACCACAGCTTCTGAAACTTTTTCTCAAAAAAATACGAATTGCAGCGTTGAAGAGAGCTTCAAAAGAATCAACGAGGTGATTGCGGAGGCAAAAAAACATGCCATTTTTATTCGCGGTTACATTTCTTGCGTGATGGGCTGTCCTTATGAAGGATTTATTCCAGTTGAAAAAACAGCTGAATTAGCAAACCGATTATTTGAAATAGGCTGCGATGAGATTGCGCTGGGTGATACCATTGGCACAGGGAATCCGCTTTTGGCACAGCAATTAATTCAGGCTGTTTCAGCACACATACCACTCGATAAGATTGCTATTCATTTTCATGATACCTACGGACAAGCGCTCGTGAATATTTATGCTTGCTTGCAACTGGGAATTTCAAAAATTGATGCCTCTGTCGGCGGACTAGGCGGTTGCCCTTATGCAAAAGGCGCGGCAGGCAATGTCGCCACCGAAAAAGTGCTTTATTTGCTGAATAACTTAACTATCAAAACAGGGGTTGATATTGAAAAAGTGAAAGCAGCCACAGCTTATATCAAAAAAGGCAATCAAGGCAATTAAGGCATGCCTGGCAAGTAAATATCGCCAATTTGGCAATTTTTACCCCCTTTTTTTTGACATTTTGGCAGTTTTTGACACATTCCTCAGCTTACAATTAATAAACCATCGCCATGGTCATAAGATTAACGCTTTTTAAAATAGTGAATAATGCCAGGTAAAAATGAAAGAAAAATAATTACCAACACAATCAAAATCAAATAATTTGTTAAATCCACATTGGGAAATAAAGCGCCTAAATAATATCCCATCACAGGCACCAAGCTTCCCCACAAAACAGCACCCAGAAAATTAAATAGGGTGTAAACGCCCTGTGGCATTTTTGCCATACCCGCAACCAACGGAATAAATGAACGCACGATGGGCACCAATCTGCCGTAAAATAGCGCCATTCTTCCATATTTCTCCATAAAAGCATGTGCGCGATCAGCATAACTTTTTCGATAATACCAGCTATCTCCTGGACGACTTTCAAGGTAATTACCGAAACGAACACCGATCCAATAGCCCATCACATAACCCAAAAAAGCAGCGATAATAAATATAAAAATTAACAAGTAAAGATCAAAAACACCCTTGGCAGCCAGCATACCCGCGGTAAACAAAAGACTGTCACCCGGGAGGAAAAAACAAAAGAATAAACCTGTTTCGGCAAAAACAATGGCAAAAAGACCAAAATATCCAACGGTGGTAATCCAGTTGCTGATATCTTGTTCGTAGAGAACGGATAATTCCATAAAATTTACTCAAAATAAGTTTTTAATCAAACACTGCGTCTCTCGGTCCTCACATTAACTAAAATATCGCTCTTTTAGCAGTGTAATCTCGTCCCGAACACCTGCCGCCCGCTCAAACTCAAGATTCTTTGCATATTTTATCATCTCTCGCTCCAGCTGTGAGAGCTTTTTCTCAAACTGTTTTGGGGAAAGTTTAAGTGTGCTTAAGGCCGCTTCTGACAATAATTGCGTTTTTACGGTCGACAATAATTCAGGCGTTTCAATCATGGTGTGCACTGCCTTTTCAATGCTTTTTGGCGTGATATTGTGCAGGCGATTGTAATTTTCTTGTTTCTCGCGTCGTCGATTGGTTTCCTCTATCGCACGCTTCATCGAAGCCGTCATTTTATCGGCATACAAGATTGCTTTTCCATGCAAATTACGCGCGGCACGGCCAATGGTTTGCACTAAAGATCTTTCTGATCGCAAAAAGCCTTCTTTATCCGCATCCAAAATCGCTACCAATGATACTTCCGGTAAATCCAGCCCCTCACGCAATAAATTAATCCCAACTAAGACGTCAAACACTCCCAATCGCAAATCACGCAGAATTTCAACGCGCTCGACGGTATCTATATCCGAATGAAGATACCGCACCTTAACGCCCTGCTCGGACAAATAATTCGTTAAGTCTTCCGACATGCGTTTGGTTAAGGTGGTCACTAAAATACGGGATTTAGAAGCGCTGGTAGTGCGTGCTCGAATCTCCTGCAACAAATCATCAACCTGCGTTTTAATCGGGCGCACTTCCACGACAGGATCAAGCAATCCCGTGGGTCTCACCACCAATTCAACCGCATCATTGGCATGCGTTGACTCATAGTCAGCAGGTGTTGCAGAGACAAAAATCATTTGTGGCGCTAGTTTTTCAAACTCATCAAAACGCAGTGGGCGATTATCGAGCGCGGAAGGTAAGCGAAATCCGTAATTCACCAAATTTTCTTTTCGCGCACGATCACCACGATACATGCCGCCTAGTTGCGGCAAGGTAACATGCGATTCATCTATCACTAATAACGCATTATTCGGCAAATAATCGAATAAGGTGGGTGGCGGTTCTCCTGGCTTTCTCCCCGACAAATAACGGGAATAATTTTCAATACCGGAGCAATATCCCAATTCATTGAGCATCTCGATATCAAAATTGGTGCGCTGTTCTAAGCGCTGGCGTTCTACTAATTTATTTTCTTTTTCAAAAAATAATAACTGTTCTCTTAATTCTATTTTTACTTGATTAATCATTTTTAATACGGTCGTGCGCGGCGTCACATAATGCGATTTCGGGAAAATGGTTATTCTCGGTAATTTTCGAAGCACTTTATTCGTCAAAGGATCGAAAGCTTCAATGCGCTCAATCACATCATCAAATAATTGAATGCGAATGGCTTCTTTTTCAGAATCCGCAGGGAAGACATCGATCACATCACCAGACACACGATACAATGTGCGCGCAAATTCCAATGTCGTGCGCGTGTATTGCATTTCTGCGAGGCGCAATAATAATGCACGTTGATCAATACGCTCTCCTACGCTCACATGCAACACCATCGACAAATAAGATTTTGGATCACCTAATCCATAAATGGCTGAGACGGTCGCAACTATAATCGCATCATCCCGTTCGAGCAGCGCTTTGGTTGCAGATAAACGCATTTGCTCAATATGTGCATTAATCGCAGCATCTTTTTCAATAAAGGTATCTGTTGAAGGCACATAGGCTTCAGGTTGATAGTAATCGTAGTACGAGACAAAATACTCAACCGCATTATTAGGAAAAAAGCTGCGCAATTCTGCGTAGAGTTGTGCTGCTAGCGTTTTATTCGGAGCTAAAATCAGTGTAGGACGCTGCACCTTCTGAATAACGTTGGCAATCGTAAAGGTTTTTCCTGAGCCCGTTACACCTAATAAAGTTTGGTACAGTAAACCATTATTTAATCCCTGTGTTAATTTTTCGATGGCTTGAGGTTGATCGCCACTGGGCTGAAAAACGCTTTGCAAAGTAAATCTAGATAATTGCATTAATTACACCAAAATTACCTGTAGTCACATTTTTAGAGAGGATGTCAATCAGCCTCTTCGGCGCTTTTACGCTTTGGCCGCTTAAAACGTACCACAGCGCGCAACCAATCGCGATTTGGCATCAACCCCGTGCCAGAGGAATAGATGCCTGGTGTTTTAATAGAACTCGTTACCATGGCGCAGCCCGTTAAAATCACTTTATCGCAAATGGTGAGATGATCGCCAATCGCAGTACTGCCGCCCACCAAGCAATGTTTTCCAATCACCGTGCTGCCGGCAATTCCTGTGCAGCCTGCGATGACTGTGTGTGCACCAATGCGAACATTGTGTGCAATTTGCACCAAGTTATCTATCTTTACGCCTGTTTCAATCACTGTATTATCAATCGCGCCACGATCAATACAACTGTTAGCACCAATCCACACGTCATTATTAATGATGACAGAACCCAATTGTGGGATACGATGAAAAACACCCTCGTGCTGGGCCATACCAAATCCATCGCGACCAATCACCGCACCGCTTTCAATCACCACGCGATCCTTCAAAGTAACATCATGATAAATACTAGCGTGCGCATGAATTTCACATGATTGACCTATGGTTACACCCTGTTCGACGGTCACCTGTGGATGTAAAACTGTCTGTTCTCCAATAACAACATTTTCACCAATCACGCATAGTGCGCCAATGGAAGCTGTAGGATGAATCTCTGCTGAGGGGTCGATTACCGCGGTGGGATGCACGCCGGGTTTTATTTCAGGTTTTTTCTCAAATAAACGCGCAATAGTGGCAAAAGCAAGCTCAGGGTTATTAACTATTAGCGCTATCGTCGGGCAATCTTTTGCATTTTCTTCTTTTAAAATAACAGCGCCCGCGCTGGTGTTTGATAATAGTTTTCGATAGGAGTTGTGTGCGAGATAAGTTAATTCAGTTGCAGTTGCGCGATACAAGGGCGCAACCTGTGTGATTGTTTTTTTGGGATCGCCCACAATTTTAGCGGAAATTTTTTCAGCAATGGCCTGAAGAGTAAACGTTGGCATGATGGGACGCTCCCGCAACTATTCAGCCTCGTTCTTGTCTTTTAATTTTTGAGCGCTCCCTCGCATCTGATTTAATTAGATGCGAGAGTCACGTTACTTTCAACCCAAGTTTTTCAATACATCTTTTGTAATATTTTTGTTGCCCTTGGTGTATAACACTTCGTTATCAGGCACCACCAAATCGAGATCTTGTTTTTCAGCAACTTTTTGAACTGAATTTTTTACATCATTCATAAAAGACTCTAGGCTTTTATTTTGTGCAGCCATCAACTCTTGTTGAAATTTTGATTGCTCCATTTGGAAAGCATTTTCACGCTTAGCAAGATCTGCTTCAGTTTTTGTAACGTCATCCTTACTCATGACTTCTTTATTTTTTTGGAATTTTGCAATGTCTGCTTGTAATTCAGCACGCACTTTTTCTAATTTTTCATGCTTCGTGTTGAACTGTTTTGTTAAATTATCTTTCAATTGTTTTACTTTTGGGGAAGAAGTAAAAACTTCTTTCATATCTACTACCGCTACTCCCCCTGCTGCGGCAGTCATAATCCACGCACTTGCAACGGTTGCAAGTATCACACTTACTTTTTTCATGATCATCTCCTAATTAAAAACCCTTAGTTACAATATCGCGCCAAATGAGAAATCAAATATCGCCACTTGATCGCCCGGTTTTTTGTTCAACGGTGTCGCTAAACTAAAATCAATAGGCGCCCCGAGAGGGGACCACCATGATACCATAATACCCGTTGTCACACGCAAGTTGTCCAGGGAGACATTCTCGTAAGAAATACCTGACACATGGTCCGTCTGAAAGATATTACCTGCACCCAACAATGCTGCAATTCTCACTTTCGGGCTAATAAAGTTCGGCAGGATTAAATTCAGTCCGCCAATCAGTTGCAAGTTACCCCCAAGCGCTTCAGTTAAATTATTGGGATTTTTGGGACCTAAAGTGTTCGCCTCAAAACCAGGCAATGTCTGAATACCACCGGCGTAGAAATTATTGTAGAACGGCAATTCATCAGTGCTGCCGTAACCATTACCGTAACCCAGCGACATGTGAGGATCTAAGATAAACCCATAAAACAAGGGAATATACCACTGCGCGCCGTAGGTCGCCTCATAGTAGGAAAGACTGGATTGCCACACAGGTACACCGAGCGTAAACCCTAGTGTTTGTTGATTGCCCTCGTTGGGGAAAATAGCGCGATCCAATGTCGCATGCACGTAAGACCAACTTGCTTTGATTTGATTGTAAGGAGAAGCATGTAGGGTCGTAAATTCAACCACGCTGGGCGAAACCAACGCCGGGTTTACATTGCTAATCGCGATATGGTCAAACTCAAGGCCAGCAGATAATCGATCGTGCTCGCTGATGGGGATACCATACGTCATGCTCGACGCAAAAGTATCCATGGTATACGGTTCAAGACTAACGTTGCCTGGGGTGGTATGGCTGTAATTGACGCTAAAGCCTCTGCTAACACCAGAAGGCGTATAAAAAGGATTGTTATAACTCACACCATAATTTGACGTATATGCACTACTCGTAAATCCGAGGGAAACAAATCGACCGGATCCCAAAAAGTTAGGTTCAGAAATATTGGCGCCATATAAAAAACCATCTAAATCAGAATACCCTGCTTGCAAGGTTGCACGGCCAGAGCTGACTTCATGCACGTGATACGTTAAATCCACCTGATTATTTTTTCCTTTAACAGGCTTAGTTGTCACTTCAACTTGATCTAAATATCCTAAATTTTGAATTAATCGTTTGGATTCATTCACATCACGTAATGAGTACGGCGCACCTTCTAGTTGACGCAATTGCGTACGAACCACTTCGCCATCCGTTCGTGTATTACCCACAATGCGAATATTACGCACGTACACACGATTACCGCTTTCAATCGTGTACTTTAAAAATACCTGATGCATTTCATGATTAATTTCAGGAATGGGATTGATGAGCGGGAAACCATAACCGTTATTCGCAAAATAATCAGCAATCTCTTGGTTGATCTGCATGATTTGATCACGTGAAAACACGCTGCCCACTTTCAGTTCTTTTAAATATTTTTCGATTTCTGGTCTAAATTTCAGTGGCAAATGATCATCATCGGCCACTAATTGATAACCACTGATGCGATAAACAGGGCCTTCATAAACGCTGATACGAATCGCCACGCCTTTTGTCACCGGTGTGACTTCCTGTGATGTCACACGATAATCTAAGAAGCCACGATTCAAATAAAAGCTCTGAATGTTTTGCAGGTCTATTTCAAGCTGCGTTTCAGAATAACGATCATGGTGATTAAACCAAGTAAGAATGCTAGGTGTGGTCAATTGCATTTGATCACGCAGTGTACTCGAGGAAAAGGCATGATTTCCCGTGAAGGTAATGCTGCGCACAACCGTTGCTTTTCCTTCCTCTATCGTGATTTTGATCGCCACACGATTTCGAGGGAGTGGTTTTACATTCGGTGTGATAACCGCGCTACCACGCCCCAGCATGGCATATTGTTGTTGCAAACCGACAACAATGGTATGTAACTGCGATGCATCAAAGGTATTGCCAACGGTAATGCCCATTTTTTTTAGTACGGGCTTGAGATCTTCCGTTTTAATCGATTTATTACCTGTGATGGTAATCGAATCAATTGTAGGGCGTTCTGTGACTTCAACAACCAATGTGTTCTCTTTGCGAATCAGCTGCACATCACTAAAAAATCCTGTGCGAAATAAAGCAGCAATCACGGTGTTGCCAATTTCTTGATTGTAGGTTTGACCCGCATGCAAAGGCATCGCAGCAATCACGGTGTTGTAACTAATGCGGTGCAAGCCTTCTACTTCAATGTGACGAACAACAAAGGCATCGCTGTCAGCCCAGAGGGGTGTTGAGAAAAACAGCATGAAAATAAAAAAGATGCGACGATACATGCATAAATCCCTAGTAATGGATTTCGTCAGAGATGGCAGTATACAGAGGGTTGTTCGGAGTGACAACTACACAATTTGTGCATGCATAAAAGCCTGCGCACAGGCCCTTGCAGCGCGATCTGCTTCGAGTACGACTGGCAATGACGATGCAGGAATAATGCTAGATTGCTGCAGCACATGATCAACCATCTCGCCGATCTGATCAAAGCGAATTTGACCATGACAAAACGCTTCTACAGCAACTTCATTGGCTGCATTCAGTACAGTTGTTGCAGTGCCTCCCCACTTCAAGGCTTGATACGCGAGACGTAAACAGGGAAAACGTTTTAATGATACCGCTTGAAAATCCAATCGCGCGATACTGACAATATCCAATGATTTTGCACCTGACACAATGCGATTAGGCCAATCGAGCGTATAGGAGATGGGAATACGCATATCGGGGCAGCCCAATTGCGTTAAAAAAGAAGCATCCTCAAATTGCACCAAGGAATGCACGATACTTTGCGGATGAATCGCCACTTGAATTTTTTCTATCGGTAGTCCAAATAATCCGTGCGCCTCAATCACCTCTAATCCTTTATTCATCATCGTGGCGGAATCAATCGAGACTTTAGGCCCCATCACCCAATTCGGATGTGCAATGGCTTGCGCTGGCGTTACGGTTGCTAATTGCTCCATCGGCATTTCACGAAAAGGGCCGCCTGAAGCGGTCAAAATAATGGCCTGCACGCCAGATAAGGTTTTTCCAGGCAAAAAATCTTTGGGTAAGCACTGAAAAATGGCGTTATGCTCACTATCAACAGGCAGCAATATCGCTTGATGCTCACGCACCGCTTGCATAAAAATATCCGCTGCCATCACCAACGATTCTTTATTGGCCAGCAGCACCCGCTTTCCTGCTTTGACTGCCTGCAATGTGGGCAATAATCCTGCAGCACCAACAATTCCTGCCATCACCGTATCGGATTGCGCATCAAAAGCTAATTCAGAAATGGCTTTTTCGCCAAAAACGACTTCAGTGGCGCTATTTTCTTCGTGTAATTTTGCTTGAAGTTCTTTGGCCAAGGCTTCTGTGCTTACGGCTGCATAGCGTGGACGATGCTGCAAACATTGGCGAAAGAGCAAAGCGATATTCGTATGCGCAGTTAAAGCCTCCACACGAAAACGATCAGGATGACGCGCCACAATATCAAGCGTACTTTGACCAATCGAGCCTGTAGCGCCTAAGACGGTAACGGATCTCACAACAACAACACACCTAGCGTAAAGATGACTAACGCTGCTGAAATACTATCTAGACGATCCAACATACCGCCATGCCCCGGAAAAAATTTTCCAGAATCTTTGACGCCAGCAATACGTTTTACAACGCTAACACCCAAATCCCCCAACACTGCAAAAAGAATGGTGACTAACGCCAATAACATGAAGGCGATTTGTTGCGAAGGTAACACGAAGAAATACCAGCTCATCCAGCCAGCCATAATGAGGGATAACACCAATCCACCGAGCAAGCCAATCCACGTTTTTTTCGGGCTAACGCGATTACACAATAATTTCTTTCCCCAAAAACGGCCCGCAAAAAAAGCGCCAATATCTGCGCAAAACACGAGAACTAATACAATCAATAACCAAGCAATACCCAGAGTGGGGTACGTTCTCAAAGTTAGCGCTGCAACCCAGGTTGACACCAACATCACCCATCCAAAAAATGCACGCGCATATCGACACTGAAAACCTAGCGCTTTTTCACGATATTGGTAAAAAATAACCGTGAATAACATCCATAACCAACACACGACTGCGAGCAATAAAACCCAAGCTTCGGCAAAAAAGGCTGCGGCAACAATACCCACTGCCACACAAAAAACATATATCGTTCGCCCAAGCTTTGAAGTAAATCCACTTAACAAGGACCATTCCCATGCACCAATTAACATCGCCGCACCTACTAAAACAGCAAACCATAACGGCTGAAGCCAAATAATGGCCGCAAGTAGAAGTGGTAATGCGATCACGGCGGTTACTATGCGTTTTACTAACATACTTGCACCTGCTCCCCTGTTAATCCAAAGCGTCGCTCGCGTTTTTGAAAAGCTTCAATAGCCTGTTGAAAAATTTTGTCATCAAATCCAGGCCACATGACTTCTGCAAAATATAGTTCAGTATACGCTAACTGCCACAATAAAAAATTACTGATGCGCTGCTCACCACCCGTACGAATCAATAAATCCGGCGGGGAAAGATCCTGTAAACACAAATATCTTGAAAAATCCGCCTCTGTTGCATGCGCAATATTTTGATGCTGGACTGCAAATTGTTTGGCTGCTTGTAATATGTCCCAGCGTCCACTGTAGTTAATTGCAAGCACTAAGGTTAATGCGCAATTATTTTTTGTGCGGGATTCCGTATCAGCAATCTCCGAGCGTGTTTTTTCTGGAAACACGGAAAGATCGCCGATGACACGCACACAAACCTTCTGCTCTTCTAGATCTTTTAAGTTGCTCAATAACGATTCTGATAATAATGCAGTTAAAAACTGGACCTCTAATGCAGGTCGCATCAAATAATTTTCCACACTTAACGCGAATAATGTCAGCGTCGGAATGTGATGATCAATGCAAAAAGTGATGGCGCGTCGCACAGATTTTACACCCGCACGATGACCCATGGCTCTCGGCAAATGTCGCTGCTTTGCCCAACGGCCGTTGCCGTCCATAATCACCGCAACGTGAGAAGGCATTGATAAGGGAGATACGCTCATCATTATATTTCCATTAAATCTTTTTCTTTTGAACTACACACGTGATCGATTTGCGCGATACATTCATCTGTGATTTTTTGAATAATGTTTTCGCTTCGGCGCAAATCATCTTCACTGATTTTTTTGCCTTTCAATAAATCTTTTACTTCTTGGTTCGCATCGCGACGAATATTACGCACAGAAACACGTGCGCGTTCCGCTTCTTCGCGCACTACTTTGCCCAAACTTTTGCGGCGCTCTTCAGTAAGCGGCGGCATGGGAATGCGAATGACCATTCCTGCTGTTGCGGGATTTAAGCCTAAATTCGCTGCCATAATCGCCTTTTCAATTTCACTCACCATGTTTTTTTCCCATGGTGTAATCATTAAGGTACGCGCATTCTCAATCGCAATATTCGCCACCTGGGAAAGCGGTGCGGGAGAACCGTAATAATCCACCTGCAAATGCTCTATTAAGCTCGGGTGTGCACGCCCAGTACGCAATTTTGCCAATTCAGATCGCAATGCTTCAATCGCTTTATCCATACGCTGCTTAGCAGCTTTTTGTATTGCATCAACCATATCGTCAACCTCCCACGATTTTGTTTTTTGTCAGGATACCAACGTCCCAATATCCTCTCCCATCACCACTTTTAAAAACATGCCGGGTTTTTGAATATTAAATACTCGGATTGGCATTTTGTAATCGCGGCATTGGCAAAAAGCGGATAAATCCATCACGGCGAATTCTTTTTCTAAGGCTTCTTTGTAGGTGATGCGCGGCAGAAGTTTCGCGTTCGGATTTTTTTTGGGATCTTCAGAATAAATGCCATCCACGTTGGTTGCTTTGAGCACTACATCCGCATTAATTTCGATGCCACGCAAGCTCGCTGCAGAATCAGTTGTAAATAAAGGATTACCGGTGCCTGCTGAAAAAATCAGCACTCTTCCCTGCTCAAGATGATGCATTGCTTTTCGGCTATGAAATAAATCCACCATGCCGCCGACAGCAACCGCAGAAAGAATTCGCACAGGAATATCAGAACGCTCGAAGGCATCACGCAAAGCTAACGCATTCATGATGGTGGCAACCATACCCATGTGGTCACCAGTGATTCGACTAATCCCTACTTCAGAAAGCGCAACCCCACGACAAAAATTACCGCCCCCAATGACGATGGCAATTTGCACACCCAGCTTATGCACTTCATGCACTTCTTTTGCTAATCGATTTAATACGGCGGGAGAAATAGCGATTTCACCGCCCCCCATTAAAGCTTCACCGCTCATTTTAAGCAGGATGCGTTTGTAGACTGGCTGGCTCATCTATTCTCCTAGTACCCCAAATACCCAAACATCAAATAAGCGCAGTTGGGTTTACTAGGAACCCCGAATGGTTGCTTCAACCTCTGCCGCAAAATCAGTTGTTTGTTTCTCAATTCCTTCGCCTACTGAAAAACGCATAAAAGAAAGCACTTTCGTTTGCGCAGCTTTTAATAAATCCTGCACCAGTTGATCCGGATTTTTAACGAAAGGCTGATGCACCAAGCACACCTCCTGAACAAATTTCTGTAGGCGCCCCTCTACCATTTTCTCAATTATGTTAGCTGGTTTTCCAGAAGTTTGCGCTTGTGCTGTAATAATTTCGCGTTCTTTTTCAAGCACAGCGGGCGATAATCCACTCGCATCTACCGCTAAAGGATTGGTCGCAGCAACATGCATAGCGATATCTTTTGCCAATTCAGGGTTATTTTTATCAAGCGCCACTAATACGCCAATGCGACCACCATGCAAATAAAAATTCACACAGCCAGTTGCAGAGACCGTTGCCACACGGCGTGGCTGAATGTTTTCACCAATTTTTAATACTAATGCTTGGCGATCAGACTCAAGCGCGGGTGTTAGCAACACAGCGATATCCTGCGCATTGGCTTGTAATCCTGCTTGCGCCAGTTTTTCTGAAAAAGCGATGAAATTAGTGTCTCGCGCGACAAAATCAGTTTCACAATTCACTTCCAGCATGCAGGCGCGCGTTTTGTTATCACTCAACGCAACAACAATCGCCCCTTCTGCTGTAATTTTTCCAGCACGCTTTGCTGCTTTGGCTTGGCCACTCTTGCGCATGTTGTCGATGGCCAATTGCATATCGCCATTGGCTTCTACCAAGGCTTTTTTGCATTCCATCATGCCAGCGCCAGTGAGTTCACGAAGTTCTTTGACTTGCATTGGGGAGATAGTAGACATCTTAACCCTCCTTCGCTTCAGATGATGGCTCAGCAACTTTTTCAGCAACCACGACTTCTGCAGCTTGCTTCACCTTTTTCGCTGGTTTTGCTGTTTTCACTGTCTTCACTTCGGGTGCTTTTTTAGCAGTGGATTTTGCCGCTTTTCGTTGTGCACGTTCTTTTTCTTTTGCTTGCGCTTCTTCTAAAATCGGGCGACGAGAATCAATCACTACGTCTGCAATATGTTTGCAATAAAAACGAATGGCGCGAATTGCGTCATCATTGCCAGGTACCATGTAATCCACATCTTCAGGAGAAACATTGGTATCAACAATTGCCGCAACGGGAATCCCTAAGCGACGCGCTTCTAAAATCGCGGTTCTTTCTTGTTTTGCATCAATGATAAACAACAAATCGGGTAAGCCACCCATATTTTTAATACCATCTAGGTTGGCAGATAATTTTTCTTTTTCGCGTTGAATGGTCAGCACTTCTTTCTTCGTTTTTCCAAACAAGGCTTTTGGATTCGCCAGCGTTGCTTCAAGATCTTTCAAACGACGAATTGATTGGCGAATGGTTTTATAGTTAGTGAGCATACCGCCAAGCCAACGTTTGTCCACGTAAGGCATACCACAACGTATTGCCTCTTCCCGCACCACGTCACGCGCAGCATATTTCGTGCCAACGAACAGCACTTTTCCACGTTTGCTGACAATACCCGCAATTAGCTCTAGTAATTGGGCAAATAAAGGGAAGGTTTTTTCAAGATTGATAATGTGTAATTTTTCACGCTCACCGTAGATATAGGGAGCCATTTTAGGATTCCAGAAGCGTTTTTGGTGACCAAAGTGAACACCGGCTTCTAACATATCGCGCATTGTAAAATTCGTTGTCATAATTTCTCCAGGGTTAGTCGACCATTGGTTCGCCACCTATGATTCGTATGCAAACGAACACCCAAAGATAGCTATTTGAACCAATGTGATATTTGCTTATTTCGGCATGGCTTTATACCATGGTTGCCATGTGGGGGCAATATTAGGACAAAAAACATGCCAACTATCCTAAAAACGCCGGAAGAATTCGCCAAAATGCGTATCGCCGGTCGATTGGCCGCCGAAGTGTTGGAAATGATCGGCGACTATGTTCAGCCGGGCGTGACCACCAACGAATTAAACCAACGTTGTCATGACTATATCGTCAATACCCAAAAAGCGATTCCAGCACCGCTGAATTATCGCGGATTTCCTAAATCGATTTGCACCTCCATTAATCACGTCGTTTGCCACGGCATTCCCAATGATAAGCCTCTTAAAGAAGGCGATATTATCAATATCGATGTGACCGTGATCAAAGATGAATATCACGGTGATACCAGCAAAATGTTTTGCGTAGGAAAGGTAGCACCCTACGCCACTAAGTTAATTCAAATCACGCAAGAATGTTTATATCTCGCCATCAACGCAGTAAAACCGGGCGCAACCTTGGGGGATATTGGTTTTATTATTCAACAGCACGCGGAAAAACATCGTTATTCTGTAGTGCGTGATTATTGCGGGCACGGAATTGGCAAAATATTTCATGAAGACCCACAGGTGTTACATTATGGGAAAAAAGGCGAAGGAGAAGTCATTAAGCCGGGGATGACGTTTACGATTGAACCCATGATTAATGCAGGAAAACATGGGACAAAATTACTCGGGGATAATTGGACCGTGATCACCAAAGATCATCGCTTGTCTGCGCAATGGGAGCATACATTGGGTGTTACTGAGAATGGAGTTGAGGTATTTACGAAACGAAAAGAGGAATTGCTGTTAAGTTAAGACCTGTGACAACACGCGCTTTTTTCTGGATTCCGCGGCCCCGCGGAATGACGCGTCCAGTTTTTCCCCAGGTTTTTGACATGATTATTCCACATTTTGTAAGTTTCACTTCCAAAATGTCAACTTATTGTTTATAATAAAAAAATGGACATTCCAAGAGCGATAGAACCCATTTTTTTAGAACGGTTAACACAATATCCCGTTGTTACCGTCACAGGCCCTCGACAGTCGGGCAAAACGACGCTCGTGCGACGCCTGTGTGATCAATACCCTTACGTGGATCTTGAAAAACCGGATGTGCGTGCATTCGCGCTCGAAGATCCCAATGCATTTTTGGGGCAATATCCAAATGGGTTGATTATCGATGAGGTGCAACATGCGCCGTCATTGCTTTCATATATTCAGGTGATCGTTGATGAAAAACAAAAATCGGGGCAATACATTTTAACTGGCAGCCATCAATTAGCATTACATGAGGCGCTCGCACAATCATTGGCAGGTAGAACGACTTTATTGCAATTGTTGCCGTTATCTTTTGTTGAATTACAAAAAAATCACATCGTTTACCCAGAAAATGATTTTATGCTGCGGGGATTTTATCCACGCATTTATCACGGCAACTCACCTGATCCAACAGTTATTTACAGTGATTACGTCAAAACTTATTTAGAGCGCGATGTGCGTCGGTTGATTAATATTAAAGATCTAATGTTATTTCAAAAATTTATGCGATTATGCGCGAGTCGCACGGGCACTGTGCTAAACATGAATGATCTTGCGAATGATGTGGGCGTTAGTCATAACACCATCAGAGAATGGATTTCCGTATTACAAGCCTCCTATTTAATTGAACTTATAGCGCCTTATTTTGAAAATATTGGAAAACGCGTTATTAAATCACCCAAACTTTATTTTACAGATGTTGGGTTGGCGAGTTATTTGCTAGGTATTGAAACGCTAACGCAAATGGAACGAGATCCGCTGCGAGGTCGTCTATATGAAACAATGGTTGTGATAGAATTAATGAAAACAAGACTCAATCAAGGGCGTGATGCGAATTTGTATTTTTATCGAGATAACGAACAAAAAGAAATTGATGTCATCTACAAGCATGGCGCGCTGTTATCCCCCATCGAAATTAAATCCTCTAAAACCGCTCAACCAAATTTTCTGAAAGCCTTGGATTATTTTAATCAGCTTGTTGGAACACGCGCAGGAAAGGCATTTTTAATTTATGCGGGGAGATTCGAAGGAATCATTAACCATGCGCAAATTTTAAATCATCTGCATGCATCGAAAGCAATTTCAGAGCAATAAAGTAATCAATGCAAACCCGCGCTAGCGGGGGTGGAAAAACAAAAATCACCAAGTTAGTTATGTGCTCTGTAACTTCCCAAAACTTTAAGATAAGCTTACCCAAGCTTAAGGCTACATTAATTCTATCAATTTTAGGTAAAACTACTTTAAAAATGACCAAAAGTACATTAGGATTCAAGATAAGTTTTAGGTGATTCACGGGTTCTTAGGGATTAGGAACCCAAACCGCAGCAACGCAAGGAGGGGTTGATAAAAATATAAAAAGTGAGTGAGAAGGTTATGAGTCGTCCCTCAACCCCGAACCCAAATCAAGCCCGAAAATCTCAACAAGGTCAGCCCAATGCAGGCTCAAGCTTGACGGTGCCATCAAATCCATATCGCCAAGCTGCTTCTCAATACTCTGCTGATTCTGATGATGAACGCCCTCAATCCTCTGCTCGCCGAGGATCAAGCGCTCGAGTATCACAGAATAATCCAGATCGAGAAGGCGCAAGCACGCCGATGGTGCCGCGCGGTAATAATGCTGGCTCAGGCTATGGGGCAACGGGAGCAAGCGCGTATAGCGGTGAAAACAGCGACACCGTACCCCGAAAAACACCTGCACAAATCCGCGAGGAAAAAATTATTGCGGCATTTGTGGAGTTGGTTCTAGGGATTTATCAAGATGCCAACCTACTCACGACGGTTCTAATGCAGATGAAGAACGGGAATTCTAGTTCTCAAGAGGAGCCGAATCAAACCGCTGTTACTATCGAACCGAGCAGTGCTCAATCCTCCGCCTTCATAGAACAAGCAAAAGCTTATTTGAAACAAAAGCGCGACGGTAATAACAATCCAAACGCACCTACTGATGCACCAAACGAGACACCTGCCGTAACTACCCGCCCATTATTAGCTAGCTCTTCTAGCTCTAGCGATGCAGATGAAACAAACGCCGCATCAGATTTGAATGCAGATAAACTCGAAGGATTCATTCAAGCCTTACTACACTCATCCCTCTCTACTCTCAACACCGAAAACGAAGCCCGCAACAAAAAAATGAGCGCTGCCGAAAAAGCTGCGGGTCGTTTGTTAAAAATTATCGAAGCCATTTCTAAGGCGCAAAAAGAAGCTCAGCAGAAAGCAGAAGATCGCGCAGAAGAAGATGGTAATGATGTAGACGGCAGATCATCAAGAAATGCGATGTGCGACTACAGCAACGCGCACATGGAAGAGGAAAACAGAAATGCTGGTGCGGAGGAGGAGATAGTAGCGGCGTTGTTGGGCAACAACAATAACAACGAAGATGATGATAATACCCTAAGGGCGAGAGTTTTGCCGGCTGACAACAACGCCGCAATAACAATTAGCGCAACAATCAAAAGGCTTTGCGCAAGTTTAAAAAATGCATTAGAGGGCGTCCAGCCCGACACCAATGTTATGACCATAGAAAGTCAAACAAAAAATGAAATGATGCTAGCATTTTCTCATATTTGTGCGGATCCACAGCTTAGAATTGCACTAACCACGCTTAGTGAACTAATAGAAAAAATTGAGACTACTGCAACGAAAAATAACAGTGCGGGGGGGATAACAGCACTAATTGGTGACATCTCTAGCAACCCTGTGTCAGCTGCTGTGCTAGCTATTTTCTCTGATGATGGCATCACCGCTCTAGAAGCAGCACTAAACAAGATTAATGCTGCTACTCGCTCTGATGATAACAAAAACCAAGCGCAGGAATTTACTGATGAGCAATTCTCAGAACTCGCAGAACTTGTTTTTACCCCAAAAAGAAAACAGTTGGAAAGTTGGTTAGATTACTGGAATAAAAAAATAAAAAAAACAACGCGGAATACCATAGAATGGCAAACTGCCCAAGAACAACGAGAAAACGTTGTCAGACTCATCAATACCCACGATAAGAAAATTAAAGAAAAAGATATGCCGTATCTCCTTTCTCTGATTGACGAAAAAAAAGAAGTGCTAGAAAAACAGATAGCAACACTTCTGGATGCATCTGCAGGTGATACATTGGCAGCAAATAGATTCGAGATAATCAAAAAATTAACGGAACTGCTTGACGACGAAACCATAGCTCATAATAACTCCCTCACTTATTGGCAAGCCAGCAAATCGATACTCCAAATGGCCGTTTTTATGGCGTTGCGCGGCGTAGCAATAGCGAGTAGCTACTATGTTACGGAGTTGATGGTTAAGTCTCTAGCCCAGGATCCTCGCGCCACAGCGGATCTTGGAACCGCAAGAACCTTGTTGATGGTGTATCAAAATTTTTTAATGGGTGTAGTAGCACCTGGAACTTCAATTTTCACATCAGGCGCAAGGGGTGAAGTTGATGCTCATATAAAGCCCCCTGAGGAACTTGGTCGTGCATTGCAGCACTCACTAGTGCTGGCAGGTCTTGCGAGTGCACCCCTACTCCTCACGCTTCCAGTCGTAGCATTATTTTTCACCGCTGCTCTCAACCCACCTAGCGACCTCAATGCTATGCTAAGAAATGAAATGGGGTCTATGTGGGATGGAACACATTTTATAGGCTGGCAGATTGTGGCTGGCGCAATATTCGAAATGATGTGGCAAGCATGTGCACGTTTTGACCTTGGAAACGAAAACAGGTCTTCCTCTGCCTTAGTTAATGCTCTCGATGCATCGGTCATGTGCGGACTAACTTATCTCTTTATGAGCCCTGATACCCTTAATATGGGGCTTGCGGGAGCAGCTTATGCTTTCCTTTTTGCAAAAATTGCGGGATTAATTTTTTTCGCGTGCCACTTTAGCCGCAACTGCTACGAAGAATGGAAATTATTTCAATGGCACGGACTGGATTTTACGCGACTCAAAGAACTTATGTGGTTTGGCCTTCCTATTGGCGCAAGCACAGCTGCCAACTACGTTACAACCGCAGCCAATCAAATTATACTCAATCACGCTCCAGGAGTTAACGAAGTGGCGTTAAATACAGCATTTAACGTGTTGTCCTTTTACGAGGCTCTTGCTGGTTATTTAAATGGTGGTTATGCGACTGGTGCTGGCGTCGCAATGAAGAGAAATATTATCAAAACAGCCAAGCATCTCTATCTAACTCCGAATGCGATTACCTCTGCCAGAGCGGCAATGGCATTATCGCTTGCCACCGGTCTCGTGTTTGGTGCCATCGCTGTAAGCGCTGCACCTCAGATTATAGGTGTAATCTTTGATCCTAAGTCTGCAGACTACACGATGAGTGTTCTTTTTCTTGGCATCATGGCAGTTCGAGAATTTGCTGATTGGCTAAGAGAGATTGAGGAGGATGTATTACAGCTGGTAAACAATGCTGCGTGGGCTATGAAAGTTATGCTCGTTTGTTACGTACTCTTGGGGGCGGGTATACCCGCATTATGCACATTTTTACCAAAAATCGAAGCACTTGGACTACCATCACTGTCCGCTGGAGAAATTTTTGCTTCATCGATTATTGGGGTAATCATAGCAACGGGTGTTATGGGCTGCCGTTGGCGTTCTTGTGAAAAAACATATGGGTCTCAAGCTACAGCAACTGCAGTTCTAGCCGCTCTCATTAATCAGTACGCTCATACTGCGCTCCAAATTGAAGCTGAGAGAAAAGAGTTGGAATCTAATGACACAGCTCAGCATCACACTGTTGAAAAAATTTTTACAGAGGTTAAGAAGGACTTGCCTGTCAAATCTGAAGGCGGCAATGACACAACTGCGAACAATGGTCATCCATGCGGTGGCTTGTATCGATTTTTTGCTGCAATAGGTACAGGCGTAACTAACTGCGTAAGGGGAATGCAAGCTTATTGTGACGAGCAAAATGATGCTCAATCTGGAGCAGTGGTTGGTGGACCATCTGCTTGATGATCCACACGCTGCCTAACGCGCGACTTCCATCTGTCCGCTATCTTGGATCCACAGACCCGAACGTTCGTGAGTGGTTTTTTGCAGAGACTCTCTGCAGATCCTGCAAAAAACCACGCGCTGGCGCTGCGCCTAATTAGCCAAAGTTAGGCTGTCAACGTACTAGTAACCGCATTAATTCACCCACTAAATAAAAAGGCACTGAAAGTAGTTCATAAGCTACCTTTCCACCTTGTGGCAATGAAAATTGGATTGTATCGTTTTGCAAAGGTCCTGCGTAAATACGAACAGCGCGTTTCCATTTCTTTTCATACATAAACTGATGCAAAGATCGCAATTTTCCCTCACTACCTGCCTTCACTTCTATCGGAATCAAATCTGTATTGCATTGGATCAAGTAATCAATTTCAGCATGGCTGGTTTTCTGCTCACGACACCAGTAATACAATTTAGGATCAATGTAGTTTGGCGATAAAAGTCGCAATAATTGCCCAACGGCTTGCTCTGCCAGCGCCCCGCGATTCACTAAAATTAAATCTTGAATGGTATCCAACTGATGTAATTTAATATCCAATGCAGTAGAAACCAACCCCGTATCCAATAAAATAAGCTTGAAATTTTTCTCTTGCTTTTCAGCGCCAACAGGAATGCCATTTGCACTGACAGCAAACACTTTATGACAAATTCTTGCTTTTGAGAGCAGTGACACTGCTTTTTTAATCGCAGCATGATGCGCATCACTCGCAACCCGACTATACATAAATTTACAGGAGAGTTGCTCTGGCACCGATTGCAACACTTCCTCTAAATGTGTGACAGATAATTTTCCTGCGTATTTTGCAAAATCATCCTGATAGGTTTGAATCAGATGATGATGCGCTGCTGATAACGCATTCAGAGAGTTTGTTTTTATCCAAGTCGATAGTGCCTCTGGCATTCCCCCTACCATCACAAACTCTTTGAATAACTGATTCCCTTTTTCATGTAAAGGCGCATTAAAGGGAGAACGAAACGAAACAGATTTCATGGCCTCTAAAAAATGTGTTTCATTTTTTGCCAATAAAAATTCCTCAAACCCCATTGGCTCAAGATAACAATACGTGATACGACCCACCGGCATACTGAAGGTATGTTTTTCCAGAACAAATTCCAGCAAAGAACCCGTTGCTACCACCGCGAGTGCTGGTAGATCTTCATAAAACCAACGCAGCTTTGCAATCAGCTCAGGCGCTGCCTGGATCTCATCTAAAAATAAAATGGTCTCGTCAGGCACAATTGAAATTTGTAATGCGCTTTCTAGGTTTTTAATTATTTTTTGAGGATCATTTGATTCAAAGTGAATAGCAAGTTGACTCTTTTTTTCAAAATTCAATTCTACAAGTTGTTTCTTACATTCGCGTGCCAATGCCCGTATTAACCATGTTTTACCCACCTGGCGTGCACCGCGAAGCACAAGCGGCTTTCTATTAGGGGAAAACAACCACTCCTTCATATTTTCAATAAGTTGTCTTCTCATGACCTGCCCCATTGCAACTATTCGGTAAAGAATACGTTATAAATCTATTAAAAAGTACAGGTATATTTTATACTAATCTATAAAAAAGTACAGGTATATTTTGTAAGAAATTATTCGCCCTTGCTTACGCGCGGGCTTCCATTTGTCCACTATCTTGGATCCACAGAACCCGAACGTTAGTGAGTGGTCTTTTGCAGAGACTCTCTGCAGATCCTGCAAAAAACCACTCACTAACGCTTGGGTTCTGTGGGGCGCTGCGGCTCTCTGCAAAAGACCACTCGTTAACACTCGGGTTCTGCGGATCCGCATCAGCCATCTAACGCTTGATTCTGTGTGAACCTGCCTACGAAATCAACGTTGCGACCATTTTGCCGATATCAGCAGGTGATTTGACGGTATGAACGCCAGCGGCTTCAAGCGCTTTGAATTTTTCAGCCGCCGTTCCTTTGCCACCAGAAATAATCGCGCCTGCGTGACCCATGCGACGCCCTGGCGGCGCAGTAACGCCTGCAATATAAGAAACGACGGGTTTTTTAACATGATGCTTGATAAATTCAGCGGCTTCTTCTTCACCGGAGCCGCCAATTTCCCCCACCATCACAATAATTTCAGTTTGGGGATCTTTTTCGAATAACGCTAGCACATCAACAAAACTGGTGCCCGCAATAGGATCACCGCCAATACCCACGCACGTGCTCTGCCCTAATCCAATTTCACTGGTTTGGCTCACCGCTTCGTAAGTTAACGTACCCGAACGTGAAACAATCCCTACTTTTCCAGGTTGATGAATGTAACCTGGCATAATACCAATTTTACACTCACCCGGAGTGATCACGCCGGGGCAATTAGGCCCAATTAATCGTGCGCCTTTGCCTTTCATATAGGCTTTTACCATCATCATATCGAGAACGGGTATGCCTTCTGTGATGCAAACAATTAATTTAATACCTGCGTCCACCGCTTCGATAATCGAATCCTTGCAAAATGGCGCGGGAACAAAAATCATACTTGCATTGGCGCCGGTTGCTTCATGGGCTTTTTTGACACTGTCAAAAACAGGAAGGCCCAAATGCATTTCACCACCCTTACCTGGTGTTACACCCCCAACTATTTTGGTGCCATAATTCAAACATTGTTCGGCATGAAAAGTGCAGTGCTTTCCAGTAAAGCCTTGGCAGATGACTATGGTGTTGTCGTTGATCAGAATGCTCATGTTACTAGTTCCTAATTGAAGATTACCTGTTACTCATTATTGCTCGCGCAGAGCCCAAGCGTTAGTGAGTGGTTTGACGACTCACGTTTTCTTTCCAGCCAGCACCAACGCCACAATTTTCTTCGCTGCTTCAGTGAAGCCTGTAGCAGGTGTGATATTCAATCCACTATCTACTAATTTTTTAGCCCCCAGCTCTGCGTTATTGCCTTCAAGCCGCGCGACGACGGGTACTTGTATGCCCACTTCGGCAACTGCTGCGATAATACCTTCTGCGATCATGTCGCAACGCACAATGCCACCGAAAATATTCACTAGAATGCCTTTTACATTTTTATCCGACGTAATAATTTTGAAAGCTTCGGTTACACGTTCTTTCGTTGCGCCACCACCAACATCTAAGAAATTCGCCGGATTTCCGCCATGCAATTTAATTAAATCCATGGTTGCCATCGCCAGTCCCGCACCGTTGACCATACACCCAATATCGCCATCAAGTGCAATATAATTTAATTCGAATTTTTGCGCTTCTGTTTCGCGCGGATCTTCTTGTGAAAAATCACGCATATCACGCAACACCGGGTGACGATATAGTGCGTTATCATCAATATTTACTTTTGCATCTAAACAAATTAAATCACCTGATTGGGTAACAACTAACGGATTAATTTCTAGCAAGCTCATGTCTTTTTGCACAAATGCATCGTACAAACCCATGACCAACTGCGTGAATGCTTTCATTTTTTCTGGCTCAAGCCCTAAGCCAAAAAATAATTCGCGACATTGAAATGGTTGTAAACCCACCACAGGATTCACAATTACTTTTAATATTTTTTCAGGTGTTTTATGCGCAACTTCTTCGATTTCAACGCCGCCCTCTGTTGATGCCATAAAAACAATAGACTGTGTTGCGCGATCTACAACTGCACCCAAATACAATTCACGTGCGATGTCAGAAGGTTTTTCGATCCATAATTGGTTGACGGGTTGACCTTGTGCGTCTGTTTGAAAGGTAACGAGGCGTTTTCCTAATAAATTTTCAGCAAGTGCGACAGCTTCAGCTTCTGATTTCACTAATTTCACACCACCTGCTTTTCCACGACCGCCGGCGTGCACTTGTGCTTTGACAACCCATGCCTTACCAGACAAACGTTTGAGCACCTCGGAAATATGCTCGATTTTCGAAACAACTTCACCTTCAGGCACGGGAACGTGGTGGCGTTTCAATAAACTTTTTGCTTGGTATTCGTGGAGGTTCATGGAATTTCCTTTGCTCTAATACTCTAAAGTGGGGGGATAGTACGATATTTCTACAACCCCAACAACGTCATGCCGGGATTTTCGATAAATTTCTTCACTGCCATTAAAAATAACACAGCTTCACGACCGTCAATGATGCGGTGATCGTACGAAAGTGCCACATACATCATTGGGCGAATAACCATTTGCCCTTCTTCGACCACAGCGCGCTCAACGATATTATGCATCCCTAAAATAGCGCTTTGCGGTGGATTAATAATCGGCGTAGACAGCATCGAACCATAAGTGCCTGCGTTCGTAATAGTAAATGTGCCACCCATTAAATCTTCCATGGCAATCTTTCCATCTTTTGCTTTGCCAGCATACGCGCGGATTTGTTTTTCAATATCCGCCATGGATAACTGATCGCAATTTCTCAGCACGGGCACTACCAATCCGCGCTCACTGCCAATCGCAATGCCGATATCGTAGTAGTTGTGATACAAAATATCTGTGCCATCGATGGAGGCATTCACCGCGGGAAATTGTTTTAACGCTTCTACCACCGCTTTTGTGAAGAACGACATAAAACCCAAACGTGCGCCTGTTTTCTTTTCAAATTCATCTTTAAATTGCACGCGCAAGTCCATCACATTTTTCATGTTAATTTCGTTGAAGGTAGTGAGAATCGCAGCGGTGTTTTGCACTTCTTTTAAACGCTCTGCAACACGTTGACGCAAACGGGACATCGGAACACGTTTTTCATCACGTGATGTAGTACTCATCACTAAATTTGCAGGAAGCGGTTTTCCTGCACGAACAGCGCGCCGCGCAGAAGGCGGAAGATTATTTTCTACCGCAGGTTCACTAGCAGGTTGCGCCGCAGGGGCTGCTTTTGTTGTTTCGGTTTTCTTTTCTGGTGTTGCTTCAGTTTTTGCAGCAGGATCAGCTTTTGCCGCAGGTTTTGCCTCTGGTGCTGCACCTTCTTTTAATATCGCAATCACTTGTGCGGCTTTTACCACGGCGCCCTCAGAAACAGTGATTTTCTCTAACACGCCTGAAGCAGGTGCGGGTACTTCCAACATCACCTTGTCGGTTTCCAAATCCACTAAATTTTCATCGCGATTCACCGCATCGCCGGCTTTTTTATACCATTTTGCAATGGTGGCATCGGTGACAGATTCAGGTAACACAGGCACTTTAATATCGGTTGGCATGGCAAGCCCTTTACTGTTTTTTACGCTGGCGGGATTATAACTTAATCCTTCGTCTCATCAATAAATCGCTGGCGCTCACGACGAAATTTCATAGCCGTGAGCCAATATAATACCCAAAATACTATCGCGGTTATTCCCAATCCATCTGTCACTAAATGCACATGAAAAATAGCCGCCACATAGCTCAACCCGGCAAAAACGATAAACCAACTACCGTAATGCACCAACTTATTCGAAAGCAACATGGCCTCTTGATGGTTGGGAAAAGCTTTACGTAACGTTTTTGGAATGGCAAATGGCATAATAACTAACTGAAAAATATAACAAATATCTGGAATCAGGCAAAGCCAAATAAACCACAAGGGAAAAGTGCGTTTTTCTTTGGGAATAGTTCTTAAGAGAGAATATAAGGTGGTAGAAAAAATCACTGATAGAAGAAAGGCGACAATCCTAATCATCATTTTATGTCCGATATGGACATCACCAATCATCATGACAAGACATCCTTTGTATTATCACCCTCTTATGATACAGAATTGCGGGAAAATACACACTAAATCTGAAGATCAGGAGGAATGAAACGGCTCCGCCAATGATCGATCAATATGTTTCGTAACCAGTAATTCTCTGATAAATTCAATAGGTAAATCAGGGTTGTCAATCGCACATCTTCCAATGCGCGCCCAGTACTCGATTTGATTAGGAATAGTACGAAACTCCGCTTTTGCAGTTTTCTTCGCCTCATTGTAAATATCTTCAGTAATTCTAATAAGTACGCTCATATCAATCCTACTTCGACTCCTCAGCCGGCAATAACCCTAACGCCTGATCCACCAATGCTGCTTGTAGCTTGGTGTGCAATGCTCCATAGCCTGCGGCGGGGGCGGCCATGGGGCCGCGTCCTGCATAGAGCAATTTTCTGCCTGAATTTCCCATGCATCGCACAATACGATGGCGTGACGCATAAAAAGCACCTTGGTTTTTGGGCTCTTCCTGACACCACACAATTTCTTTTACGTTGGGATATTTTTGTATTTCCGCCATTAAATCACGATCCGGAAAAGGATAAAGCTGTTCAATACGAATAACCGCAATATGCTCAATTTCTTGTTCACGGCGTTTTTGCAAAATTTCGTAATAGATTTTTCCAGAACACAACACGATGCGCGTTACTTTTTTAGCAACAATTTCATCGATTTCTGGAATCACCAACTGAAAAGCACCTTCGGTTAAATCCACAATGTTTGAAGTTGCTAATTTGTGACGCAATAAACTTTTTGGTGTTAAGACAATCAAAGGTTGACGAAAAGGGCGAATCACCTGGCGCCGCAACAAATGGAAAATTTGCGCCGGTGTAGTTGGGATACATACTTGCATATTATTTTGCGCACACAATTGCAAATAACGCTCGAGTCTTGCGGAAGAATGTTCTGGCCCCATTCCTTCTGAACCATGCGGCAATAACATTACCAATCCAGAAAGACGATTCCATTTTTGCCACGCTGAACTGATAAATTGATCGATGATAACTTGCGCAACGTTCGCAAAATCACCGAATTGCGCTTCCCACATCACCAATGAGTTTGCGTCGGTTGCAGCATAACCATATTCAAATCCCAACGTGCCTGTCTCTGATAATAACGAATCAAAAATTTGCACTTGCGCTTGTTTTTCAGAAATATT
>Ga0155555_127_pt1 | contig 49760 bp, 41 predicted proteins | sample RifCSPhighO2_12_FD_107212 | JGI IMG/M metagenome (GOLD analysis project Ga0155555, IMG submission 107212) | Gammaproteobacteria bacterium RIFCSPHIGHO2_12_FULL_42_13 | reverse complement strand
CAATCCTGAACATTACACCGTGTTTGGAAAGCGTTATCACGTCCTCAAAACAGCGCGGCATTACGATAAACGCGGTATCGCCTCTTGGTATGGCACAAAGTTTGATGGGCGACTCACCTCTACACGGGAGCGTTATCATCTGACCGACATGACTGCGGCCAGCCCCGAGCTTCCTATCCCTTGTTTTGTACGCGTCACCAACTTAGAAAATGGGCGCCAGATTATTGTCAAAGTAAACGATCGAGGGCCTTTCGCCGCTAATCGCATTATGGATCTTTCTTATGTTGCCGCAAAAAAATTAGGGTACACAGGGAAAGGAACTGCTTTAGTCCAGGTAACCAGTATTGATGTGAAAAATCCCCTTGAAGAAACACGTCGTAATTTTGCGCATCATCAACCGCAATTGTATTTGCAAGTAGGTGCATTCGCGATTGCCAATAATGCCTCACATCTTACGCTGAAATTAAAACATCTCACGTCACGCAATGTTCGTGTATTACACACAGGGCATCTCTATCGTGTTCAAATTGGCCCATTGCATAGTGTTTCAGAGTCAGATCATCTCCAAGCAATGATTTCACGCGATGGTCTTGGCCACGCAATTACAGTGATAGGTTAGAGTATCCGCAATTGAACCTGGGATACAAATTCCGTATAATCGCTTAACTAGTATTTAACCATGAGGTTTTTTATGCCGTTTGGAACACTTAATTCTCTGAATTCAAAGAGAAATATTGGCGGATCTGCACTTTATCAATCTACTTTTGCTGTCAACACGGTTCTTAGAAAAACCTACTTTCTTCTCAGTTTAACGCTGTTCTTTAGCGCCATAATGGCCTTCTTTTCCATGACCACAGCCGCAGCGCCGCTTCCCGCTTTAATTCAAATTGTGGGTATGTTTGGCCTGCTTATCTTGACCCTGGTGCTTCGTAATAGCCCCTGGGGGTTAGTTTCTATCTTCGCATTTACCGGCTTTACGGGTTATACCCTTGGGCCAATGTTGAATATGTATATTTCTGAATTTACTAATGGATCACAATTAGTACTCACTTCGCTGGGTGCAACTGCTGTTGTCTTTTTGGGATTATCCGGTTACGTACTTGCCAGCAAAAAAGATTTCAGCTACTTGGGCGGTTTCCTTTTTATCGTTTTGTTGGCAGGCGTTATGTTGAGCCTTACTAGCATGTTTTTTCATTTACCTATGCTGCAACTCGGAATGTCTGCATTATTCGTGGTTCTCTTTTCCGCTTATATTTTGTTTGATACCAGCAGAATTCTGCATGGCGGTGAAAGCAATTATATCTCGGCGACCGTATCGCTCTATTTGGATATATTGAACTTGTTTATTGCCCTGCTGCAAATCTTGAGTTATTTCGCTGGGAATAGAAGATAATCGCGAAAAAGGAAATTACCGCGACTTTTGATTTTTGAGGTGATTTTTTGGAAAAATGGAGAAGAAAAGCGCAGGTGTACTTGAGCAGTACATCGAGCATTTTCTTCGACATTTTTACGAAAAAGCACCCAAAAATCAAAAGGTCTGAGAGAAATTAGTACGTTAACCCCATTTTTGAGGTAAGGAGTTGTGCTTAAGCTAATTAAGAAAAAAATCAGTGCATTCGTTGCTATTGGTCTTGCTGCATCGTTTTTATCAACAGGCCTATCCGCCTTCTCTTTTTTCTCATCCAACAAAGATCTTCCCTCTCCACAAGCTGTAAAATATGCGCTTAATGCTTATCGCTGGGCAATTGATCATGGTGAGGCGGTGAATCGCTCTATCTTAACCATTGTTGACTTCACACTTCCTTCCGACAAAAAACGCTTATGGGTAATTAATCTCAAAAATAATCGGGTGTTATTGCATACCTATGTTGCGCAGGGGAAAGGCTCAGGCACATTATTTGCCACGCGTTTTTCTAATTCAGCAGGCTCACACGCTTCTTCTCCCGGTATTTTTACAACAGGTGAGGTATATGAGGGAGAGCATGGTCAATCATTGCGCGTTAATGGATTGGAACCCGGCATTAATGACAATGCACTGAATCGTGAAATCGTTATTCATCCTGCTGAATACGTTACTGAGGCATTTATCAAGGCTAAGGGTTATGCGGGTCGCAGTTGGGGTTGTTTTGCGGTTGACCCGGACTTAGCAGGTCGTCTCATCAGCATGCTGAAAGGCGGCACCGTGTTATTCGCAAATGCGCCTTCTGAAAAATACGATCCTCATGTAAATCATTCGCTTTCCTACGAAGACGCTATGCATTATCGCGGAATTATGGGTGGATTCTTGACAAGTTAAACCTAAATTCAACAGCTGTTAACAAACCCACTCCATCAATCTTTTTAAGCCCTCGGTAAAAGGTAAAACAGTAATATCGCTTAAATACAACGAATGATTTCCTAAATACAACACAAAACATTTGGCCATCGGATAATCCTCTTTGAAATGTTTCAACCCCGTCAGCATTTTTTGGTGAATGGTGCGATTGTGTTTAATTTCAACGGCAATGAGTTGCTTTTCTCCATATAATACAAAATCTACCTCAACACCATGCTCTGTTTTCCAATAAAAAACTTTCGTATTTCTTTTTTGATAGGCAATTAATGCAAGTGCAGACTGATAAAATAATGTTTCTAATCCCACCCCTTGAAGTTCATCAAGCGTGTCCAGAAAACCCTTCGGGCGTAAATATTGATAAACACCAGCATCAAAAAAATAAAATTTTTCAGTGGCTACTAATTTTCTTTTGGCTCGTTTCGAAAAAACAGGTAAGGTGTGTGCAATAAGTAAATCATATAAAATCGAAAAATAATTTTTCACCGCCTGTCGATCAATACCCGTTTCACGCGCAACCGCGGAAGCGTTAATCACTTGCCCCTGCAAAAAACTTGCTACTTCCAAAAAACGTGTAAATGCAGCAATATCTCGCACCAATCCTTCTTGAATAATTTCTTCTCGCATATACACGTCAATATAGGTCGATAAATAACCGGCGGGATCTTGATAATTGTATACAGCAGGCAATAATCCCAACTTCAAAGCTTTTGATAATTCAAATTGCTCGCCCAACTCTTGAATTACTAATGGGTGCATCGTGTAACGAATGGCACGCCCCGCCAATAAATTAGCACCGTGACGTTTTAATTTTCTCGCTGAAGATCCTGTTAATACAAAACGGTATTTTTTAGCTTCGATTAAACGATGCACCTCATCTAACAACGACGGCACTTTTTGAATTTCATCGATCACGATGCGACCAGTGTAATGCGCCGGAATATATTCTGATAAACGTTCAGGATAGGCTTGTAATGCATGATGGGTGCTTGGCTCTAGCAGATCAATATAAATGTGGTCTTGATCTTGCAAATGTTCTTTAAGCCAACTTGTTTTTCCTGTGCCGCGAGGGCCAAAAATGAAAAAGCTGTCTGTAGTCTCTAAAGGTATAAAAAACAATCTGTTAAACACTTTTTAATCCAAATTTGATTATTATACCAACAATATACGCCAAAAATTGATGTTTTGTAAAGCAAAAACAGTCGTTTTTTTTAAAATTACATGCGGATTCAGACGATTAAGCCCTCGCGGTAGGTTTCGGATTTTGCAGCCGGAAAAACTTATTTGACGGGGCACTAGGTTAAAGATACGGCAACAATACCTTTGGAATCTCAATATCGCCTTTTTCATCTTGATAATTTTCCATAATCGCGACTAGCGTTCTACCCACCGCCAAGGCTGATCCATTCAATGTGTGCACCAATTCAGGCTTTCCTGAAGGCGCACGATATCGCGCCATCATGCGACGCGCTTGAAAATCTTCACAATTACTACAAGAAGAAATTTCGCGATATTTGTTTTGGCTCGGCAACCATACTTCCAAGTCATATGTTTTCGCAGAACCAAATCCAGTGTCACCAGAACACAGCAACATCACGCGATATGGCAATTCGAGTAATTGCAAAATACGCTCTGCGTGCCTCGTAATTTCCTCTAAGGTTTCATATGATTTTTCAGGCGTGGTAATTTGCACCAGCTCCACTTTTTGAAATTGATGCTGTCGAATCATCCCGCGTGTATCTTTACCGTAAGAGCCCGCTTCGCTGCGAAAACACGGAGAATGCGTCACAAATTTCAGGGGAAGTTGATTCGCTTCAACAATTTGTTCGCGCGTCATGCTTGCCATAACTGCTTCTGAGGTAGGAATTAGCATTAATTCATGCTCGCCCTTAATAGCAAAAAAATCATCGGCAAATTTCGGCAATTGACCTGTGCCATACAAAGTTTGTGAATGCACTAGGTAAGGAATATAAAGCTCAGTATAGCCATGCTGCTCCGTGTGCACATCCATCATAAATTCAGCGAGTGCGCGCTGCAGTCGCGCTAATTTATTTTTCAAAACGACAAAACGCGCACCAGAAATGCGCGAAGCTGCTTCAAAATCCATATCATTGTTCATTGCCCCCAAATCAACATGATCTTTCGGGGTAAATAAAAACTTCCGGGGCGTTCCCCATTTTCGTATTTCGATATTATCTGCTTCTGATTTCCCATCAGGTACGCTGTCATGCAATTTATTAGGGATACGAGATTGAAAATCGTTGAGTTGCTGCTGAAGCGTTTCAAGCTGCGATTCATATTGCTTGAGTGTGTCCCCAATTCCAGCAGATTCTTTCAGTAATGCGCTCGCGTCGTCGCCTTTGGATTTTGCCATGCCTACTTGCTTGGCTAATTGATTGCGCTTGGCTTGAAGTTCCTGAGTTTGATCCTGAATTTTCTTTCGCTGAGTTTCTAACGTACTGAAGTGATTAATATCAATCACCACGCCATGACGCTTTGCCTCATCGGCGACTTTAGCGGGATCCTGACGAAGCAGTTTTGGGTCAAGCATGCTCATGTTCTCGGTTGATCAAATGTACAAGATATATCAAAAATAGCTGGAAAATCAACAAATAAGAAACTGCATGACCCCGATAAAAAGTCGGCTCTATTTTGATTAACACCAATTTTCAAATCTCAGATCTGGAATACGCTTAAATTCTTTTTCGTTATTGGATATCAAAATGACCCCCAATGATAGTGCATGTGAAGCGATCAGCAGATCATTGCCGCCAATAGGGCTGCCTTTTTTCTCAAGCCATGATCGAGTTTTTGCATAATGTGAAGCGATTGCGTTAGGTAGAGGCAATACGGGAATAAACTGTGTTAACGCAGTTAATTGCTGAATAGCTTTTTCATACAAATGGCTTTTGTATGCGCCAAATAATAATTCAGAATACGTAATTATCGACATGCCGATTTCACCAGTTTGCGTCTGCTCAAATCGATTAAGCACGCTTTTTGGTTTTTTTTTCGAGATATAAATGCAGATGTTCGTATCCAACATATATTTGAGTGACATTAGAATTTCCTTTTCTGGGGTCTCGGATCATTTCGACCCTCTTGCATAAAATCATCAGGCATTTCAGCCAGTAATTTAAATGCCTGTGACATATCTGATTCAAGTTTCCGAATCACCACCTCATCATTTCGCTTAAAAATAATGACGGGGCCAACAGAGAAATGGAATGTACTAGGCAAGCGCACCGCCAAAGAATTTCCACTCTTAAACACCATCGTTTTTCTAAACTCACTGGATTTTTTATGTTTTATTTTTTGCATCTGCAAAACCTCCAAATGTATATACATTTAAAAGTATATACATCCATCAGGTCGCCGTCAATTTGATTTTGTCAAAAGATCATAATACGACCGCAAAAGATCGCAATACCGTGCTTTTATCGCTATAAAAGGCAATCAAGGCATGCCTGGTAAACAAGGCACATTATTACATCATTAATTAAGTTTTCTTTAACATGACTCCGCTAAAGTTCAAAAGAACAGTGAGAAATGCGCTTTATGCCAACTCCACTTCCCTTAAGTCCAATTTATTTGTGCTTACCGCCCGATATTTATGTAAGTGTAAACGAACGCGTTAGCGCTTTTTTCTATTACCTCAGGGGACTCGAACCCAAAACACTCAACAGTAACTATGCGAACTTATTGATCTCTGCTTTTGCTGACCCAAAATTTTTAGGGCTTAAGCTGGGGAACGAAAACAATAATTTACACTGCATACTTGAAACATTTTTCCTTCAGGAGTGTCATTGCACAAAATCACTTGAACGTCGGAGCCCTTCGCACAATATGCGATTTTTAATAAATTTACTTGTGGGCTGGTGGGCCATCCTTACCGGAAAGAAATCGATTCATCTTGCTTCCTTTGGATCCGGCGGCCTTTTGCAAGAGCTGTCGTTAATTGCCTTTCTTGTTCGGTCTGGAATTCAAAGAATACACATTGACTTAATAGATCTCATCTACAGCAATCAATCCGAATTGCATCGGACTGTACAAATAGTAATAACAAATTTTATGTTGATATTAAATACAGGAATGGGTTTACACGCAGCAACGATACCACCCTCATCCGACACCGAAATAGATGAATGCAGTGCCGCCAATAATACTAACCCCGCCGTAAAAACCAAAGGCGCACAAAAAACACACTCGCAAAAAAACCATCGCGTCACAGTAACCTTTTTTAGCTCAATGGGGAACTACACCGAAAGATTAAAAAAAGGCCAGAAAAAACCTCAAATAGTAATCGGGGTTGATATTGGAATTTATAACCCTGCAAAGTATCCTTTTACTAACCCCGCAATACTCTCCGCAACTACTTTAGAGGAAAGCTTTAGGGCATTAATAACATCCGATAGCTCAATTTTTTCTGGAGCTGTAATTTTCGCAGGAACTAAAATGGTGCACCCTGAACCTGAAAAGGCAGAAAAGTGTTGTTTGGGACTCTCGTGTGCAGTTTTTGTTGACGGTGGGATTGAGCAGCTGCGCTTACCAGGCGATGCTAGGGGAGATTATTCAGTGCTAACACCCGAATTAAATCAGTTCTGCTAAAAAGGCAATCAAGGCATGCCTGGTAAACAAGGCACACTTATCGTGTAGACCGCGTGTTCACTTTCACTGGGCTGCAACCATCGCACACCGCTCACGGTGTTGATGGCATTGGGAAACCCCATCCAGTGCTCAATACAGAAAAAAGGTTTCTCCGACATATGGTACAACTGCAGATAAGGAAAACAATCGCTTCCCTCCTCGACAGTCACCACAATTTTTTCGCCATTTTCATAGGTTAATTGCACTTTTTTATCACGCGATAACATACTGAGCTGTTCATTGATGCTTGGATCCGACAAAGCAATTGGTGTTTTCAAAATGGGCTGATCGCCGATAATATCGGTTAACGTTTCGTTATATTTTAAGCGACGCACTGCTTTAAATTCCAAAAATGTTTTTGACTTATCGCCAGGAATAAATAAATAAGGATGAAATCCTGCGTAATAGGGCATGGCACGAGAATATTCTTGATTGGTGACGGTTAAATCACAATAAATTTTTCCGGGAGCGATGCGATATTTTAATCGCACTTCAAATTTAAAAGGATAGCGTTGTAACGTTTCAGCAGAGTCTTTCAAGACCATTTCAATCGATTGATCATCTGCCTGCGCCACCTGCCATGCTTGATACCACGAAAATCCATGAATTTTTAAATGATATTGTTTGCCATCGAACAAATACATTCCTTCTTGGTTATTACGCGAAATTCTTGCGCACACGGGAAATAAAAATGGTGCGCCGCCTAGCAAATCTTTGATAACAGGATCCCATGCATACGGATGCTGATACAAAATTTCGCGCGCTCCTGAAGCAAAGGGAAAAATAATGGAAGAAACCCAACCACCACGTTCTGGCACGACAGTGGCTTGGGTTTTTTGATCGGACGCAGTAATCGTGTAACGCTGCATTATTTCAATAACCCCAGATCACGCCCCGCACGTCCTCGACGTAAATTTCTTTCAATTTGTTCAAGCGAAACACCCTTGGTTTCAGGCACTTCGCGATGCACAAACCAAATCCCCAATAAACAAATCAATGCATATAAACCAAATGTTCCTGACGGCTGTAAATAATGCACAAGCGTGAGAAAAGTAAGTGACACAATAAAATTAAACAACCACTGTACCGATGCCATCACACTGGTGGCAACCCCACGCACTTTTAAAGGAAAAATTTCAGTAAACATCAGCCACATGATCGGCCCTAAACTGATGGCAAACCCTACGACATAGAAAAACATACTGAAGAATGCCATCCATTGCAGCACTTCACTTGTTCCCAGCGCGAAGCTAATACTCAATGTTGATAAACAAATCAACATGATCGTCATGCCAATATACAACAACGGTTTTCTTCCCCATCGATCAATTAAAAATAATGAGACAATCGTTGCAATCACATTAATCGCACCAATTCCCATCGTCGCCATAATGGCGGCCACATCACTCTTAAAACCCGCCAATTGAAAAATGGTTGGCGCATAATAAATTACGGTGTTAATTCCGGTAAATTGCTGAAAAAATCCCAGCCCTAATCCAATCCAAATCGCTGGTAACAACCAGGGTTTCAAGATATCTTTCCAGTGTCCTTCTGCCTCTAAACTCGCACGAATTGCTGCAAATTCAGCGCGAATATGCGAGGTTTTTCGTATGCGTTTTAAGACATCAAATGCTTGATGCGTTTTCCCCACGGAACACAACCAGCGTGGGCTGTCGGGCAAAAAAAGAAATCCCAAAAATAAAATAACAGCGGGAATTACCCCAACACCAAACATCCAGCGCCATTCACCCAATTCAGCGTAATACACATCAACAAAATAAGAAGTCAAAATACCAATAGTAATAGCTAATTGATTGAGTGAAACTAATGCGCCACGCATTTTGGGTGGTGCAATTTCAGAGATGTAAAGCGGTGCTGCAAAAGAGGCAATACCAATCGCAAAACCTAATATCAATCGACTGATAATCAAGTGCGCTACAGATTGCGCCAATGCAGAACCCAAGGTACCCACCACAAAAATCACTGCAGCGGTTAACAATAACCGTTTCCGCCCAAAACGATCTGCAAACCATCCGCTTGAAATAGCGCCAATTACAGCGCCAATTAATGATGCGGAGACCACAACACCATTTTCAAACGGCGTCAGGTGATACAGTTTTTGCACGAATAAAATAGCGCCAGAAATCACACCCGTATCAAATCCGAATAAAATACCGGCAACAGCTGCCATTCCCGCAACAAATAACGTAAAAAAATTAAGATGGTAAGATTGGAGTGGTCTATCTAATGTGGATTTTATTTCTCGTTTTAAGGGCCTACGAACACGACGCCGCTTTTTCATGCTTCCATCCTTGAAAGTTGTATGACTGATTTAAACACATTGGGATCAGGAGGATGCAACAATAACGCTTCATAGGATTCAATTGGGTAACGTTTTATCAAGGTATCTGGCAGATGTGTAAATTCATCAAACAATAACTTTAAATTTTCAATCGCAGCGCGAAAATCAACACGTGCCGCATTCACGCAACCTACAATATTTTGATTTTTTAACACCATGTTGCGCATCATGCTCCCTGCATTGACGTCAATCGGTTCTTTTCTGCCAGGTATTCCTGTCCATACGAATACCCCATTGTACCCTAAAAGTGGCATTAATTCGAAGGCAAGCCCAGAAGCCCCTGACCCATCAAAAATGACATCGATATCTGCCGGAATATGTTTTTGTAGCTGATCGATAGATTCTGTTTTTGCAGATATATATTTTCCACCCAACATTTCCGCAAGTCTTGCGCGAAAAGTATCTTCTTTTTCTAACGAATATACCGTGACATCAAATTGCTTTTTAGCAAATACCACTGCTGCGAGCAATCCAACGGGACCCGCACCCAATACTAAAGCATGATGGGGTTTATTCCATGGGAGTCGGCGTTGAATGTCATACACTTCACGCACTGATTTCTCAGCAATCGTTAAAGGTTCAGTTAACACGCCAATCGGTGCTAACGTGCTTGGCATGGGTAATACATATTTTTCCTCAGCAACCACATATTCCGTCATAAAACCATGTAGTTGATTAATGCCCCTTTCTTTAAATAAGCCGGTGTAACAAAAGTCAGGCTGATTAACACGACAAGCGATGCAGCTCGCCTCAGGACAGGGACGTCTCACCATAATCACTACTAAATCACCGGGTTTTAAGGTTGTCACGCCTGAGCCAATATCAGTAATAATTCCCAAAGACTCGTGACCCAAAATTAAATAATCAGACCCCTCAGGCGGATTACCGTATTTAAATTCACAGATTTCGCGATCAGTTCCACACACACCCACCTCAAGTATTTTTATTTTAACTTGTGTCGCTGTTTCTAAAGTGGGCTCTGGATGCTCAATCAGTCGTACTTTTTTTTCTTTGGGGAATACTGCAATTGCTTTCATGGTTTGCTCCCAAACATGGGCTCCAAGACACCCTGTATATCCGTTTCCATTGATAACAAATACCCAGCTAAAGATTGCTCTGATAACTGATTGAGTGAAGTTAATTCACGAATAGAACTAGTAATAAATAAAGTTTTAAGATCTTCCCCGCCAAAACAGATGCTCGTAGGCGCATAAAAAGGTGTTTTAATCACGCAATCAATTTTTCCATCGGGTGAATAACGCGTGATGCGCCAACCATTGTAATGCGCATTCCAAATAAATCCTTCAGCATCGATCGTCAGTCCATCCGGATATCCCGCATCCTCAGGAATTTTTGCAAAAATAACGGGATTATGAATAGCACCTGCTGTTGCATCAAAATCATAACGATAAATAACGCGCTTTATGCTATCGCAAATATACATATAACGAGAATCAACATCAGTAATCACACCATTTGAACAAATATAATCTCCTGAAAATTGCTGAAGCATGTGGGACTGATCAAATCTAAAAATCCCACCCAATGGTTTTTTTTCATTTAAATCTATTGAACCTACCCACAATCTTCCCTGACGGTCACAATGGCCGTCATTAAATCGCGTTATTTCGCGCACTGCTTCGGGCAGCAGTGCTTGATACTCAATTTTATTAGAAATGGGATTTAAAAGTGCAATACCTGTTCTCAATGCTGCAACTACACCACCCGATGCATTGGGCGCAACGCAGGTAATTTCAGCAGGCATAGACCAAGTTTGTTCATGCATCGTTTGAATATCTAAACGATGTAATTTTTTTCCTGGAAGGTCTACCCAATACAACACTTTTTCAACAGGATGCCATAAAGGGCTTTCGCCTAAATGTGCACGCATAGTTGAAAGTTGTTTAAAAACAGGCGGCAACATTATTTCACCCCAATGGTTTTAATGTTTACAAATTCACGTATACCTTCTGCCGATAATTCCCGACCAAAACCCGATTCCTTTATGCCTCCAAAGGGCAATCGTGGATCGGATAAAACAAATTGATTTACAAAACAAGTGCCCGCTTCGAGTTGTTTTGCAACTACTTCTCCGCGTTCTGTATTTTGTGTAAAGACTGCTGCCGCTAATCCATAAGGATGTTGATTTGCGATACGAATAGCCTCTTGCTCATCTTTTGCATCGATAAAAGCAATCACGGGCCCAAAAATTTCATCGTCAAATGCGGGCATACCGGGTTTAATATTTTTTAAAATAGTGGGTGGATAAAAGAAGCCAGAACCCGAAACCATTTCTCCTCCCATCACTAATTCTGCGCCTTTTTCAATACATTCCTGCACTTGTTTATGCACGGTTTCACGTAAATCAGCGCGTGCCATTGGCCCCATCGTGACGGCAGGGTCCATCGGGTCACCAAATCGACATTCTTTTACTTTTTCAATCACTTTTTTCTCAAACTCTGGACGCACTGCCTCAACTGCAATTAATCGTTTTGCAGCAATGCAAACTTGCCCAGTGTTATTTAAACGTGATTTGACACATTGTTCTGCTGCTAATGCTAAATCTGCATCTTCTAAGATAAGGTAAGGATCACTTCCGCCTAATTCCAATACGACCTTCTTTAAATGCGCACCTGCAGTAGCAGCAACTGATTTTCCAGCGCGCACACTGCCCGTCAGTGAAACCCCGATAATATGAGGATCAGCAATAATTTCAGCGGCAGTTTCATTATTGGCAATGACTACACGAAATACATTGTCAGGAAAACCCACGGCTTGAAATATTTTTTCAATAGCAAGCGCGCATCCTGTTGTTACCGGCGCATGCTTTAATATGCAAGCATTTCCCGCCATTAAAGCGGGTGCACCAAAGCGAAACACCTGAAAGAAAGGGAAATTCCAGGGCATGATGGCAAATACAATACCCATGGGCTGATAAGTGACATAACTTTTTTTCATTTCAGTATTAACAATATGCGGCGATAAATATTGATGCGCGTGCTCTGCGTAGTAATTACAAATACGAATGCAACGATCAATCTCAAAACGCGCTGAGGTAATAGTTTTTCCCATTTCAGTGGTGATTAAGGTTGCATATTCTTCTTTATGATCTAACAAATATTTCGCTACTTTTTTCATTAAATGCTCACGTTCAGCAATAGGCACCTTTTTCCATTGCAAATACGCTTGGTGTGTTACATCAATAATTTTTTTCGTCTCTTTAAAAGGCATTTCATGATAGGTGCTGATGGGTTCGCCTGTCGTGGGATTAATGGTTTGAAAAGTTGTCATCTATTTCTCTCCTGTTACACGTGCCTTACAATATTGCTCAATGTTCCAATACGTTCTGAGCTTATTTGAATCACATCATTTTCCTGCAAAGCAAAATCAACTGGCGGAACAATGCCTGTACCTGTTGCCATCACTGTCAACGGTGGCACACCCATACGACGGAGATAGTCGATTAATTCACTCAACGGTCTGCGAATTTTTGACGTATGTGTTTTTCCCTCAAATACCACTTCTTCATTTCTCGTTATTTTGCATTCAATAGAAAAATCAGGATGCGCTTCATTATTGCACAGCAACAAAGCAGGGCCAAAACTAAAACACGCTGCGTGAATTTTCGCTTGCGGTAAATATAGTGGATTCTCCCCCTCTAAATCACGCGCATTCATATCATTGCCTAATGAATACGCTAATATTTCACCTGTTTTTCCCACCACCACACATAATTCCGCCTCTGGGACGGTTTGTTTGGCATCAGCACGAATACCTGAAAAAGCGTTGGGGCCGACACAGCGATGCGGTGTTGCTTTGAAAAATAATTCAGGTCTTGTTGCTTCATAAGCGCGGTCATAAATGCTGGATGTGGTTTGCTCATCAATATTTCTTGCTTCGCGGCTGCGTTCATACGTCACACCCGCGCCCCACACCTCAGGCGGCACAAAGGGAATCAACACTTCTGTGTGGCTGAAGGGATGATTAACGAGTGTCGTTTTTAATGCTTGTGTGTAAGCATACAAAGATTGTTTGGCATGCTCGGCCTGGTTGACGAGCGTTTCAAAAGAATCGATGGCGGGAGAAAACGTGTAAAGAGTGTCGTCTCTTAAAATGTAGAGCTGAGGTTGTTTTTTTTGGAATGAATAGTGTACAAGCTTTATGTCCATCATTTCTATCTCACTGCAAAAAACCGCTCGTTAACGCTCGGGTTCTGTGGATCCACGTCAAATACCCTGCAAAAAACCGCTCACTCACGTTCGGGTTCTGTGGGTCAACGCTTCTTGTGCTCGTATTCTCTGACGCTCTTTTCATGCATCTCCACACTGCATCCCGGTTTTTGTGGTGGCATATAATGACCGTGATGCATAACAACGGGCGCTAAAAAGTGTTCATGCAAGTGACTCACATACTCCAAACAATGATTTTCACACTCTCCTGAAACAGCGATGTAATCAAAAAAACAAAAATGTTGCTGAAATTCGGATAATCCTACACCCCCTGTATGCGGACACACTGGTACACCCGCTTTCGCTGCCATTAAAATCACTGCGATCATTTCATTCACGCCACCTAAGCGACAACCATCGGCTTGCAAAATTTGCAGGCCTTTTGCCTGTAAAAATTGCTTGAATAAAATGCGATTTTGACATTGCTCACCTGTTGCTACTTTAATCGGCGCAACCGCTTGCGCAATTTTGGCGTGTCCCAATACATCATCAGGGCTTGTGGGCTCTTCAATCCAATAGGGTTTTGCAAAAGCTAAGGATTTCATCCAATCGATCGCTTGTGGCACATCCCATACTTGATTGGCATCCATCATCAATAAATTATTGGGTCCAATAATGTCTCGAATTAATTTTGCACGACGCACATCATCTTCAACCTTTGCACCCACTTTCATTTTGAAGCGCGTCCATCCTTCAGAGAGCGCTTTTTCGGTCAGTGATTTTACTTTTTCATCAGGGTAACCCAACCAACCGATCGAGGTGACATAAGCAGGAAATCCTTTTTCACGCATTTCAGCTTCGCGTTGTGCGCGCGTTGCTACCTGTTTTTCTAAAATAGCTTGCGCTTCCTTTGGCGTTAAAAAATCGGTGATATAACGAAAATCAATGCAACCCACCAATTGTTCCGGCGTCATATCCACTAATAACTTCCACAACGACTTCTTTTCTACCCGTGCGTACAAATCCCACACTGCATTGACCATCGCAGCAGTAGCGAGATGAATGACGCCTTTCTCAGGTCCTACCCAACGTAACTGGCTATCACCCGTGATCATGTGCCAAAAAGCACCTAAGTTATGCGTAATATCTGATAATTTTTTTTTGAGAATTAAGTGCTTCAGGCTATTCACGCCTTCAGTACATAATTCATTACCGCGACCTAGCGTAAATGTCATGCCATAACCACATAAATTAGGATGATTGGTTTTGAGTGTGACATACACCATCGAATAATCAGGATCAGGATTCATCGCATCTGAACCTGATAAATCACGCGACGTTGGAAATCGAATATCCTGAGAAAGTATATCTGTAATCACAATATTGCTGTCTGGCATAATTTATTGACTCACTATTGTTTTAACAGCTTTTTGTACCGCATCAGAGGGGAATATGGTGTTACACCACAGCACGGTGGGTTCTTTTTGAAACCAATTTTTTACGGTATCGTCCCACTTTTTAAAATGCGGTGTGGTTAAATGAAATTCAAAGGCTGCACGATCTGTGTATGTTTCGTGCAAATAAAAAGTATTTGGATCTTTTTCATCTTGCAAAATATCAAACTGTGAACAGCCAGGTTCATTTTTTAAAGAACCTATCGCATCCTCTTTGATTGCTTTTAAATAAGCATCGCGGTGTTTCGGTTGAATGATATGTGTCGCAATTAACGAGAACATAATGCGCTCCTATTGTGCTGTATAACCACCATCCATACTAATAATCGCTCCCGTCATAAACGGTAACGATTCCGTACATAAAAAATAGACCATTTTTGCCACTTCTTCTGAAGTACAAAAACCATGAATCGGTTGCCCTTGTTTTACTTTTTCTAACGTTTCTTCCAAGGTCATTCCTGTTTTCTTCGCAAGCGTTTCATTGGCTTGGCGTGCCAACGGTGTATCTGTGGGGCCCGGGCAAATGCAATTAATACGAATATTGTGCTTCGCGTAATCGATGCAGACGGATTTTGTCATGGAGGCAATAGCCGCTTTCGTGCTGCAATACGCGGTCATTTCTGGTTTTCCAACCAGAGAGGTGTCTGACCCTGTCAACACAATGACACCGCCGGTTTTTTTCATAATAGGTAAAGCGCATTTTAATACGTATAAATAGCCTTTGACGTTAATATCTACAACACGTGAAATGGCTTCTGCTGAAGATTCTTCTAATGTGCCAAATAAAAATACACCCGCATTCACAAACAAATAATCTAATTTTTTTTCTTTGGATAAAATATGAGTAAATGCAGATTGCACGTTTTCAAAATCCGCAGTGTTGCAGAGAATGGTTTCAATCAAAGGATGCGCCACCTCAGACTTTTTCATATCTAAGTTATAAACTTGTATATTTTGCGATGCGAACAAGGCTGCCGTTGCAGCGCCAATACCTGTGGTTCCTCCAGTGATGACAATGACTTTCCGCATCAATCCTCCTTCTTGTGCACAATCGTCGTAGGATCAATCCCGTTGTAGTAATAACCTCCTTCACGGCCTTGATAACGCTCTGCTGCAGAAACCGCCGAATGCCCGTAGGCATGTCCGCCATAAATATTGCGTAGCATCGCCACTGTTTTGTAGCCATATTTATTGTCATCGCGTGAAGCAATACATTGAAAAACAGCAGAAGTAATCGACGGAATCGCGACTTCCATATGCATCGCATCATCCACCAACCAATTCACTTCACCGGTGTCATCCACATAACTATTAATGTTGGAAACGCCTTTATTATCCTTGTACCCTTTTGCAACCGTATCCACAAAAAAACCACGGATCACGGTGCCATGACGATAAGCCTCTAGCGTTTTTTCTACATCAATCTTGAGTGGGCAGGCCTCTAATAAAGCAACACCCTCTGCCACTGCTTCAGCCATGCCGTAATTAATCCCATTATGCACCAATTTCACAAAATGCCCTGCGCCAGGCGGTCCTGCGTGCACATAACCACCCGGCATTGCCATTTTCAATAGCACGGGTTCTACTTTTTCTACGACAGCTTTATCGCCACCCAACATAAAACACGCGCCATCTTTTTCGACAGCAACACCACCACTCGTACCGATATCTAAAAAATGAATACCGCTTGCTAAATATTTTTGATGACGACGAATAGAATCGCCCCAGTAAGAATTTCCGCCATCGACGATGATGTCCCCTTTTTCAAGCACTTTGAGAAGCTTTTCGACAATCGTATCAATCATCGGCCCGGAGGGAATGTAGACAAAAATAATACGCGGTGACTGTAAATGTTTTACAAATCCTGAGTAATCTTCAACTGAGACAAGACCCGCATCGAGAAATTTTTGCGGGGGCTTTTGAATATCATGACCGACGACTTTAACACCTTCTCGTAATGCCTTGAGAGATAGGCCACCTCCCATACGACCCAACCCAATCATACCCATTTCAAGTTGTGCCATACCGCCTCCTGATCAGTAGTACATTTGGAACAGTATAACCGATTATTGGCTGGTATGTGGGTGAAAAATCACCCTAAATTCAGGCGGTAGTGTTATCCATGATGCGTCCCCGACGGGAGTCGAACCCGTGTTCTCACCGTGAAAGGGTGGTGTCCTAGGCCTCTAGACGACGGGGACAAAAGGAACCGTGATTCTACGAGGCGAATTGTAGTAATGTCAATGAGATAACAGTGCTCGCCACTCGCCACCGCCTGGATTCTCTGTAAATATAAAAAACGTCGTCATCCCATGGCGAGCACTGCGAGCCCACGGGATCCAGGAAACATAAAGCTATTTAATCTTCCTTTAACCTGATCTGTACTATACTTGCTTGAAATTTCAGCATAAAAAAGGAGTTTATCCATGTCACGAGCAAGATATTACGATTTTACGCTACACCAAATCGAAAAAGCATTTCAACAATATTTTCCCCAGGCTGCTGAGAATGCGAACGCACCAAGAGAAGGTAATGAAAATGATACCGTAGCTCGCCAAAATCCCCCGCAAGCTGCTGCTGCGAGTGCTTCCCCAGCTGCAGCTGCCGCAAGCGCTGCTCCACAACCTGATTTTGATTGGCTTCTTACATTTTCTCCATCGGATACACTACTGAACTATTACGGGAAAGAGAGCTTACACTTGTTAGAAGAAAAAGCAAAGGAGTTGAAAAAACAAAAAAAAGAGATAAAAAAACTAGAAAACGAGATACGGGAGTTAGTTGGTACTCTAAATCGGGAGTTATTTGCTCTTAATGATAAGAAACTAAAATCTGGTGATAATAATAACACGAATACCGCAACTCAACCCAATAATATAGATGAAAAAAAAATAAATGAAAAAATCCGAAAAATTACTGTGTTAAAGGACAAACTAGCTAAACTAGAGCATGATTTTGAAACAGAAAATGAAAAACAAAAGCAGCTTGCAGAAAAAATACGTGGGTGCGATCAACTTTTTTACGCGTACTACCATACTAACCACGATGATCCACCTAAAATAAAAGAAATTGCTCTTCACAATCGCAGTCTACATGGTGACAAACTAAAGGCAATTATAAAGTTAACAAAAGAAATAAAATCCAATGCGATAGAAATAATGGAACTTTCTGAAGCAATTAACCAGGCAAGAGAGACGGATGCAAAAAACAACCCAGACAATGTCAATCAAGCAACGGCTAAGGCTAGGGCAGAGTTAGATGCTAAATTTCGATCAGGCGTAGAATCATATCAAGCTGTTCAACAGGAGGCCGCAAAAGGATTGAATAAAGTAGATTTCCAGAACCCTAGCAAAGAATATTTGGAGCAGCATAACAAAATTATCGAGAGGAAAATAAGAGAAAACGGATCCTTTGATCGCCATCTCGATGAGATTGCCGAATCGTATGTCGAAAAAAAACTTGAGGAAATGAATAACAATCCTAGCGGAGAATCAGCAAACGCTTTGCCTGCTAGTCAGCAGCAATATGAAGGCGATCTGAGGAATCGTGAACCTACTATAATTACTAAGCTTCAAAGTAGTAAACAAAAACTTGAAAATAATAATAAGGAGCTGGAAGCTAAATTATTAACGCTTCTAAACAAAGAAGAAGGTATTCTGGCGGAAATTGAAGCAGTAAAAACTAGGATAACAAAAAACGAAAAAATCTTAGCGGATATTGAAAGGAAAATTGAAAATACATCAGACGATTTAGTAAAAAAAATTGAAACGGAAAAAGTGAGGATTAAAGAGGAACTACAGAAAGAGCTTATATTGGATGCAAAGAAAAATGAAGAAAATATTAATCTTGCAAAAGAGTGTGCAGAAATGGAGTTACGAGCTACTTTTCCAGAAAACACTGCGTTATATGATGAAATAAAAAAAGAGGCTGGTAATCGTAATGATCCAAACTATACAGAAAAATTAACAGCGGCTATTACAAAAAGAGTACCTAAAGAATCTATAGAAAAACATCTTGAGGAAGTGGCAAAGAAAGCGGTTAGTAGGCAATTTGAAGAAGCAGAAAAAAACAAAGAAAGTAAATTAGCGAAAGAATTGGCAAGCAGGTATGAAGCGCTCAGATTCGAATCAGCAGAAGAAGTAACTAGAAAATTAAACACGGAACAAGAAGCGCTAACAATAGAGGTAGGCGAGCTACGACAATCATTGACTCAACTAAACAATCAAAAAAATAATTGCGATAATGCAATAAAATGTTTTATTAACGAGGCTCAAAAAACCGCTGATGAATTATTTTTGGATGAGGTCAAGCATCAAATAATGACAGCAATACCAGGAGCTGGAATAAAAGCGGCAGAGATTCTCAGAAAAATGGCCGACGATATTCTGCAATCCCACAAAGAAATGGGAATATCCCCGCCAAGAGAAGCGCTGATATTAATGTTGGAGTTGCATAAGGCTGCGAATACACTTGCTGGACCACACGATCAGAAACATCTTTCCGTCGCTGACTTTCAACCTAACTATCAGCAGGCATTAACCAAAAAACAATTTGAAGATAAAGCGCAACTTTTTCCCCATCTTGTTATCAACAAAAACGATCTTCGTGATGTAGCTATTGATAAAAGTATTCAGTGGGATGAAAACAGCCCTTTTGGATACCGCCTTAATAATGATCTGATTATTTTTACTACACCCAAAGAACTGATGGATGAATTTATTAAGCTTTATGATCAACATAACAACGCGCGATCAGGGGCATTAAACAAGGTAATGGGGATTAGCGATAAACCTGGTGCACAACTACTAGCGTTATTTAAACATGTCGCTCAAAATCAAAATTCAGCAGAAAGTATCGCGTTAAACCAAGCGTTATATAACATTCAAATGACACAATATCCTCATGCGTCTGATCAAGAAATTATTGCCTTAAGAACAGCGCTAGGAATGGCTGATAATAAATTAACACGTACTCAATACACTGGAATTAATGTTACAAAAAATGAAGCTGCCAATAGTTTTGTTTTTTCTATTAAAACTGATGATCAAGCTAATAGCGATACAAAATCTGTAAGCATTTCTATCGAAAAAATAAAAAATCTTGCGAGTGAGCTTATTAATTTACGCACTGATATAGGCGATCTGGAAAAGAAAAAATTATTAGAATATTTGGATAAAAACAATGTCCTTTCCTCTACTGCGGACAACCAAGGAGCAGGTAATTATTTAATCGAAGATGAAACAAAAAAAATCTGGTTTGATATCCTAAAAAAAGAAGTCATCTTGTTTTATATAAAGCAAGAGATCTTTATACAAGCATTCGAAAGATCTCAAACTATCGATGATCGAAAAAATATTATCCAAAATTATATTGCGCTTGCACAAAATTATGGCGTTAATAATCCAGATCTTGCTGGTTTTAATTTGTCCAAAGCACCTGGGGCCTGTGCTGAGTTAGATATAAAATTTTCAGTGTTCGAAAAAATTTTCTATGGAAAATTTCAACATCAAAAAGGTGAGTATCAATATTTATCAGGCAAAAACTATCATGACATTTCTCTCTATGCTAAAAAGCACCCAAACTCTCAAATCGCTTATGCTTATCACTTAGCAGAATATGAGTTGGTTAAAGCATCATTGATAGCAAGTGCTGCACACCAGCCAATTGCAAGTGTTCCCTTAGGTTCTGCTAGTAGCGAAAATGTAGATGTTGTTCCTGGTTCAGCAGCCTCTTCTGGCCCTGCTGCTTCTGCCTCTGCTGATGCGCGCACTCCTAGCCACCCCATTACCCAAGATGAATTTAACGAGCTCTATCGTTTGTATGAGGTCGCCAAAAATCATCCTATTGGAAAAAAAGAAGTTGAAGCGCGCCAACTCCGATTAGATTTATCCGGTCTTGATCTCACGCAAGTGTCTTTCGCTGGTCGCGATATGCATGATGTAACTTTGACAGGCGCGGTATTAGATTTAGGTGTTAATTTTGCTAGTCCTGTTGCAGCGCAACCGCCTAGCGCAGCAAGTGCAAGTGCATCAGGACGCTCAGCGGCTGCAGCTTCTAGTAAAAAAGAGGATAAAAAGTTTTTGTATGCCATTTTGACAAACGAACCTCATAATTCTGCAGCTCCCTCTGCTTTCGTGGTTAATATTCGTCACTTTTCAAATGGCAACGAGGGCACCTTTCTGCAAGACATTTTTAAGGCATTAATTGACGGAAAACAATTAGTCTTTTTGATGGAGAAAAATAGGAAAAATGAAGGCGACGCAACGGAAAAAGAAAACACAGAAGCTGTTTGCGTTAGTTATAAGCTTACTGAAGCATGTAAATTACTACAAAGCCAAAGCAATATGAAAGGGCCTATAGCTTCCACACGCTTAAGTCAATTACTCACCTTTGCAACGTGGTTGGAAGAATATTTACAAAAAAAACCCGACGCCGACACCGCAACCATCAAAGCAGCGGTTAGGAACGCTGTTGAGCCAGTGAAGGTGGCTGGCACTTTTAATAAAGAAGGCCCGCTGGGTGGTATTGATAAGGCAATTATTGCTGCGATAACGTTAGCGGCAGGCTCAGGTCATGAGCCAACAGCAACTATGTGACCTTTGCCAGCAATGCCTTGATTGCCTTTTTAAGACTGGATTCTCCGCCTTCGCGGAGAATGACGTTAGTTGAGCAAAATCAGCCGGATATACCGACTCATTTACTGACTCATCTTAACTAAACCTTAATTATTTAATAACACGCTGTTAATCTTTGTGGCCTATACTTTTTAATAAGTTAGAGGTTATTCTGAACTTAAGAGAAGTAGGTTGGTTATGCGTAAAAAAGGTGCTGAAGCTGTAACACCCGAAGAGATTTCATACGTTCTTGGCGCATACTCAAAGCCCGCGCCAGAAAATTCGCCACTTTTTTCGCAACATCAAGCAGCAGGAAACCAAAAATCTAACGGTTACATCAACTTTTCACCCACGTTAACCAGCGGTAAACCTTCGGTAGCTTTTCCATTGCCCATTGTGGAATTAAAAAAGCGGTTTTTTAAATTATTAGATAACGATAAACAGCTCGATGAAGCTCGAAAAAAAGAAATTAAAGCGCTTAACGATGATGCTTTTTATAACTTTATTCTTGGAATGTATACTAAAAATAATGGAGCGCCTAAAAGCACCGGGAGCGACAGCAGTGCTTCAGGTAGCAATGCCCCTACTCCTAGCTCACAAGGAAGCGACGAAAATAGAACCGATCGAGCATTTCGTGCTGATGTAATGGATGTCGTTGTTGACACCATGGCAGACGATAATGCTAAAGTGCGTGCTTATTTAAATGAATCTGCAAGAGGTTTGCTGGTAGATGAATTAATTCAGGCTCATGAAGATTTTGCGGCTATAGATGAAACCAAAACAAAAATCGCCGAAACATTGGTGGAATTAGATCAATTTTCGAATAAGGAGATACACAAAAAAGAAAATGAGCCGATCAGAAAAAACATGATCGAGGCGTTTAAGAAGACGCTGACGCCAAAATCACCGGAAAACAATAGAAACGCCGCCGATGAAGAGCGTGCGCAAGCACTACAACCTGTTACACAAAAGCAATTTGAATCACTTTATGACAACTGTCATCGATTGGGTGAACCGGTTGATGCACGTGCGTTGAATTTATCAGGTGTTGATATTACTGCTGAAAACTGTGCAAATAACAAAAAATCTGATTTCTCACAAAGCAAGATGGATGGCGCGACAGTAGCTGTTATTGATACGTCGAAAAAAGGCGAGCGAGTACCTGCAGTAAGAAATAATGTCGATGGCGCTCAATTTACTGCCGCAACCGCTAGCACAATAAAATTACAGGATAAAAAAAGTAATACGACTATCGAAATTTCTCCTCAAAAATTTAACGAATTACTTGATGCGCGATATGCAGAATTGCGCAAGCAGCAATATTTTGCACCTGCTCAGCATGCGATGAATGCAATTAACACAAAGTATTCCGACGCAACTGAATTTGAAAAAGCCATGGCAAAAATGCAATACGCTGGCTACGCGGCATCCCATGCAATCACCACCTCCACCACACAAAGCGCGCTTTGCGAAATTACCCATGAACTTGCGCTGACGCAGCGTTTGGGGTTGCGTGGGCTTTACGAAAAAACTAAAGATCTTTCTGATCGAAAGTTGCTGATTAAGTTTTGTGAGTGGTATGACTCAAATAGAAACGAAACACCCGAGACAGTAACTAACAAATTTTATGCACTTGCCCGTACACAGCAAAGGGAAGAGGCTGGATATTTTCGGTTTTTTCGTAGCAAGCTGGAGGATAATAACCACACGACCTTATTACTGAGCATTAAGCAAACAATACAATTGGGGACCGGGCGCGGTATTGATGAAGTTATGCCCACCGATGAGCCCAGCGCACAGGAACATAAATCAAATAAATCAAATAAATCAAATAGTGGTAATAACCCACCAAACAACCTAGGCTTCTTCTAGTCCCTGCAAAAACCTGAGGCGCTGTCATACCGCGGCCGTCACCCCGCGGCGTAGTCCGCGGGGCCGCGGTATCCAGGAATCTCTGCAAAAACTGGATCCCGTGGACTTGCTGTGCTCGCCACGGGATGACGCAGTGCGTACACTGAAGTCAGGACTTCGCTTCAAAAAAATACCGCTGGCTCTATGCCAAAACGTTTGCATAGTGCGTTAATATGATCAACGGTTAATCGTCTTTTGCCGTGTAATATTTTTGACACCAAAGATTTAGAGCCAATTTCAGGGAAATCAGAAACACCTAACTGATTCTGATCCATCAGTATTTTTAACACCGCAATACTGGAATCCACTGACTTAATTTTTGCATTAAATTTTTTAAAAGTAATAGATTCATTTTCATATAAATCAATACTGCGCGATAAAATTTCAATTAACGGGCGATATAAATCATACTCTTCAATCAACTCTTCCATCAAAATAAGCGCAGTTTCGTGTTCATTTTCATTGCGAATACGACAAATAAAACTCGCTTCTTTTCCCACTACATCACCTCTTCCACCGGCACATAAGGTTTTTGCAGCGCTTCCGCAACGTCTTGATTGGTGACACTGCCGCAACAAATATTCAATCCGCGCGCAAAATGTATGTCTGTGAGCATGGCAGCTTTATACCCTTGTGTTGCTAATCGTAATATAAACGGCAGGGTTGCATTATTTAATGCAAGCGTTGCCGTGCGTGGTACTGCACCCGGCATATTCGCCACACAATAATGCACTACACCATCGACCACATACGTCGGTTCTTTGTGGGTGGTCGCATGCGCGGTTTCAACACAGCCACCTTGGTCGATCGCCACATCCACAATCACTGAACCTAGTTTCATGCTAGAAAGCAGTTCACGTTTAATCAATTTTGGTGCGGCGCGACCTGGTAATAATACAGCCCCAATCACCAAATCCGCTGAAGTCACTTCTTCTTCTAAATTGGCAATTGTAGAAAACACGGTATTCAATCGGCCACCGAACTGTAAATCTAATTCTTGTAAGCGATGCAACGAATTATCCAACACGGAAACCACAGCTTCTCTTCCCATCGCCATGCGTACTGCATTGGTTCCCACCACGCCACCGCCAATGACCACGACTTTTCCGGGGTCAACCCCTGGCACACCCCCCAATAAAACACCGCTGCCGCCATGCGATTTTTCCAATGATGTTGATCCCACTTGAACAGACAAACGCCCCGCGACTTGGCTCATAGGAGATAATAATGGCAACCCACCAAAACGATCCGTCACCGTTTCATACGCAATCGCAATACATTTTGAATCAATCAATACATCAGCTAATTCGGGCACGGCAGCAAGATGCAAATAAGTAAATAAAATAAGATTTTCGCGGAGATAGCCGTACTCAGAACGTTGCGGTTCTTTTACTTTAATAATTAATTCTGATTTCTCCCATACGGCACTGGCATTTTTTTCAATAATAGCGCCCACAGCACGGTATGCATCATCATCAAAACCAATACCCAACCCCGCATGGTGCTCAACGATTACCGTATGCCCATGGCTCATCAACTCATGCACACAAACAGGCGTTAACCCAACACGATATTCATCTGATTTAATTTCTCTCGGAACACCGATTAACATGTTATTTCTCCCGAAGATCTGTTTTTTTAGTCTTCAACATATAGAGTCTAATGTCCTCACTTGCTGTATTCACATCCTCCAAGGTCGTCAATCTCCCGACACTGAGTCGAAAAGATCGTTGCGCCTGCTCTTTTGATAATCCCATGGCCATTAGCACGTGCGAAGGCGCTGGATCGGCTGCATTACACGCTGAACCTGTTGCAAAAGCAAGCATAGACAATGCCTTCAAAAAATGCGCGGGATTAATCTGATTGATTTGAATATTCAAGCAATTACCGATACGGTGATGCTTATCACCATTCAGCGTAATTCCCGGCAGCCGCGACAAATTTTTCCAGAGCTGATCTCGCAACTCTGTGAAACGAACCATCTCTGCCTGCCCTTCTTGAAGCATAATCTCGCAAGCTTTTCCCATTCCCACGATTTGATGCGTCGGCAGTGTCCCGGCCCGCTGAAAATTATCGGCATCGCCTCCATGGATTTGTGGCACCAGTTGCACACGCGGATTTCTGCGCACATACAGCGCACCAATGCCTTTGGGCCCATAGATTTTATGCGCGGAAAAAGATAATAAATCGATCGGCTGCGTTTTCACATTGATAGGCAATTTCCCCACACCTTGCACCGCATCCACATGAAACCAAACGCCGTGTTCACGCAAGATATTACCTATTGTTTCGATATCTTGAATAACGCCTGTTTCATTATTCACGTGCATGAACGAACACAGAATCGTGTCTTTTCGAATCGCATTCTTTACTTTCTGATGATCGATTAAGCCTGTCTTTTCAGGCGCTAAATACGTCACCTCAAATCCCTGAGAGGCTAAAAAATGGCAGGTTTCTAGCGTTGCCTTATGTTCAGTTTGCGCAGTAATAATGTGTTTGCCTTGGCGCTGATAAAATTGCGCCACGCCTTTGATAGCCAGATTAATCGATTCCGTCGCGCCAGAAGTCCAAATAATTTCCTCAGGTGTCGCATGAATTAATGCTGCCACTTGCTGTTTCGCAGTGATAATCCGCGCACGCGCTTGCTGACCCATGGCATGCATCGAGGCAGGATTGGCAAAATCGCCTTGAAAATCCAAGCAGGTTTGCATCTCGTCCACTACTCGCGGGTCAACGGGTGTTGTGGACATGTAATCCAGGTAGATCATGGGAATTTATTTACCTTTCTTGAAGCGACTGGATTTGTAGACCCATACTGCCATCGCCCCGAAAGATAATAACCCCAAGGGAACCGTAATTGCGGGATGACGATGAGACATCAACGCGAGTCCATCCGCTGTACCCATTAACGCAAAAGGAACCGCCAGCGCAACGCCCATCAATGCTGCGCCTGCTACCAAACCACACGCCATCAATATACCGCTTTGTTGCCGTTCTTCTGCAACCACCAAGTCCGCATCCGTAATGGCACGGCGCTCCGTTCTTGTTACCAGATACTTCACCACACCCCCTACTACTGTGGTCAAAATGACACTAGGAGGTAAATAAATTCCTAACCCAACCGCCAAGACCGGCATGCGATGGCCACGTCTGCGGACGATCTCATCAATGGCAATAATAAAAAGTGAAATCACTGCGCCAATAATGATCATCTTCCAAGGCATCTGTTCAGCACGGATACCGGTAATCACTGAAGCAATCAATCCCGCCTGCGGTGCTGCGAGCATTTCAGTAGGATCCATATTGGGATGCGGAAAAACACCTCCCATGCCGTAGGCTTGATATAGTAAATCTAACACTGGCCCAATCACAAAGGCGGAAACCACTACGCCCAACCCCAATATAACCTGTTGCTTCCACGGCGTTGCACCCACCATTTGTCCTGCTTTTAAATCTTGTAAATTCTCATTCGAAATCGAGGCACACGTCGCAATCGTCGCAATCACCATCACCATCAGCGCGGCAATATTTCCTTTACCCAGATCATGCTGCCCGCTTGGAAACACGAAGAAATATACCAACCCCAGCAACAATACTGACAAAATCAAAATGCCGGATAACGGATTATTACTGGAACCAACCAAACCCGTGAAATACGCGCAGATGGTTGCCAGAAAAAACCCGACAATTAAAATATAAATAGCCGTGAAAAACATGGCGCCTAACAAATAAGCTTCAGAAAAAACAGCGTGAAGATTATTCGCAAAAACGGTATGCGAAATAAACCAATAAGAAAACAATATACACAACAGCACGCCCAAAAAAGCCCAAACAATAGGGATATCTCGCTCGGTGCGCGGTAAACTTCCTCTGCCACCGGCTTTTGAAAACGACACGAAAGACACCTTCACGCCATCAATCACGGGTTTTATCAATCGGATCAGCGTCCAAATACCACCCACCAACATTACCCCAACCCCGACAAATCGTAATTGAGAAGTCCAAATTTCCATGACGGAATCCAGAATAGTGTCTGCGTTTGGTAAACCATATTGCGCTGCCAGCCAAGGTAAAATCATTACCCAACCCAACACAAAACCTACAAAAAGACTGATGCCAACTTCTATGCCAACAATATAACCGGCCGCAAATACCGCTGGTGAAAAACCCAACGAAATACCGAATACAGATTTTCCTGCACGGAACCAATAATCAACGGTGCTTGAAAAAACTTGAATACCCGTCTGCGAAAATTCTAATAACCCACCAACAATAATTCCCTGCAATAATTGTTTGATGTGCGTACCACCACGACTTTGGCTCGTGATGCACAATACATTTCCTACTGCAGTGCCTTCTGGAAAACGCAACGAGCGCATATTCAGCATCACACGACGCAATGGAATAGAAAAGAAAACACCTAATAAACCACCGATCGCCGTAATAGCTGCTGTCTGCCAATAATCAAATCCATTCCAGGCATGAATAAAAATCATCGCAGGTAATACAAAGGCAATCGCTGCTGCAACGCCCTCGCCTGCCGAGGCAGACGTCTGAATTAAATTACTTTCCAATACATTCGAATTTTTAAAGAAACGTAAAATGCCAATGGCTAACACTGAAGCGGGAATAGAAGCGGAAATGGTTTGCCCTACTTTCAACGCTAAATAAGCATTCGCAGCAGACATAATCGCTGCTAACAAAATGGAGAAAACAATAACTTTAAAGGTAAATTCAGGTAAGCGCGTTCTTGCGGGAATAAGCGGATCGGCGTGGTGACGGTTGTGTATGGTTGACATTTTTTATATTGGCCTTTTTGACGCGGAATCATCGATGATAACAAATTTTTTCATAAGAGAAACCCCTGGATCCCGCGGAGCTACGCCCGCGGGATGACGATTTAATCACTTTGCATCAGCGCGGAGCTACGCCCGCGGGATGAGCTTACATACACGCTTAAAATACTGATCTGCACAGCAAGAACAATTGCCCGGGAAAAACCCCCAATCCCAACACCAGCAATCCATTCATCGTCATCGCCCATTGCCCATGCACTGAGATCTGCGGCAATGCGCTATTTTCAGGCACATCCTCGAAGTACATCACTTTGACAACATGAATGTAATAGTAAGACCCAATAATTGAAAAAATAATCGCAATGACTGCAAGCCAAGCGGAATGCACTTGGATTAACGCCTCCAAAATACCCACCTTGGCAATAAATCCGACTAACGGCGGCACACCAGAAAGCGAGAACATCATCAATAACATCATAAACGCCATCCACGGTTGACGCTGCGCCAAGCCTGAAAAATCTGCGAGCTCATTCATCTCCAATCCTTCACGTGCCAAAAGGGCCAACATACCGAATGTACCTAAACTGGTTAACGCGTATGTGATGATGTAAAAGAAGGCAGCAGAATCACCACGTGCGGTGCCACAGGCAAACCCCAGGGTGATGTAACCGATGTGCGCAATTGACGAATAGGCTAATAATCTTTTGATATTGCCTTGCACAATTCCAGCAACATTCCCAATAGCAATAGAAAGTAGCGCAATGAGGATCAGTGCTAATTGAATATGGATATGCAATTGCGGCGCCAAATCCATTAAAAATCGCACCGCAAATCCAAACGCCGCTAATTTAGGTGCTGCAGAAATAAATAAGGTGGTGGAATTGGGCGCGCCGTCGTAAATGTCGGGCACCCACGCATGAAAAGGCGCAGCACCCAATTTGAAAGCGATGCCAATAATCACAAATACCAAACCGAAATAAAATACCAGTTGCGTTTGTGCAGGCGCTGCGATTGCGGCTGTAGCAATTTGCGATAATTCCAGTGATTGCGAAACACCATACAGCAGCGAAAACCCGTAGAGCAATAAACCAGAAGCCAGCGCACCAATCACAAAATATTTCATCCCTGCTTCTACCGAGCGCATTTTGCTACGCATCATGGCTGTCATCGTATACACCGGCAACGCCATTAATTCCAGCCCTAAAAACAACATCATCATATTCGACGTAGCAACCAGCAATAACATGCCAATGGTGGAGAGCAATCCCAATACGTAAAATTCCGCTGCAGGTAAATGATGCATTTGGTTATAGTGATTAGCGTAATGAAAAGAAAATAAGACAGCGATAATCACGCAGACTTGTAATGCGACAGACAATCGATCGACCGTTAAGAGCTCTGAAAAATGACCTGCGTTCATGGGGAAAAAAAACAATAAACACACCGCTAATAGCAATCCGATTTGCGAGAGAAAATAAGATAGGCTAGGCGCACCCGAACGCGCAAAAACACCGAGCATTAATACCGCGCAGGCAAAAATTAATAGACAGCTTTCAGGAAAAATGGCAGAAAAAGATAAAAATTCCATCACACCCTCATCGCCAATGACAACACATTCTGCAATGACGCTTCCATCAAATGCAGTAGCGGATTAGGATAAACCCCAATCCACAACACAGGAATCGCTAATAAAACAAATATACCGATTTCTAAGGCTGACGCTTCATGCAATTGTGCAACCGCAGAATACACAATCTTTCCGAAGAAGACCCGTTTAACCATCCACAGTGTATAAACAGCGCCAACAATTAATGTTGAAGCAGCAATACACGTCACCCAAAAACTTGTTTTGAAGGCGGAGATAATCACCAAGAATTCGCCTACAAAACCTGAGGTGCCTGGCAAACCCACATTCGACATGGCAAATAATATAAAAAATGCCGAAAATACAGGCATCACCTTGGCAATTCCACCGAAACTTTTAATATCGCGCGTGGCGAGCTGATGATAGAGCACACCGAAAGCAAGAAACATTGCGCCTGAACCAAAGGCATGCGAAATCATCTGCACCATGGCGCCATCAATTGCCAATATCGCATCCTGAATGTTATTCATCGCAATTAACAGCGCCAAATAGCATCCCAACGTAACAAATCCCATATGCGCCACTGAAGAATAAGCAATCAGTTTTTTCATATCCGTTTGTGCAATGGCAATAAATCCTACATAAACAATGGCAATCAATGAAAGAATAATCATCATCCAAGCAAACGTATGATTGGCTGCGGGAACAATGGGTAAACTAAATCGTAAAAAACCGTAGCCACCAATTTTCAACATTAATGCTGCCAAGACCACGGATCCACCCGTCGGCGCCTCAGTATGTGCATCTGGCAACCACGTATGAAGCGGCCACATCGGCACTTTAATGGCAAAAGCCAATAAAAATCCAAAAAAGACAAACAGCTGAATCGTGTAAGGTAAGCGTAAATGATAAAAATCAAGGATATTAAAACTGTTGGCTTGCAATCCTAAATACAGCAAAACGACCAACAATAGCGCTGAACCAAAAAACGTATAAATAAAAAACTTAATTGCCGCGTACGCGCGGTTGGGTCCACCCCAAATGCCGATGCTTAAATACATCGGAATCAACATACCTTCCCAAAAGAAATAAAATAAAATGGCATCAAGCGCCGCAAACACACCAATCACCATGCCTTGCATCACTAAAAATGCTGCTAAATATTGCGCTACTTTTTCTTGCACCATTGACCAAGAAGCCAACACAATCACAAACGTCGTAAAACAGGTCAAAATAATCAGCGGCAACGAAATGCCATCCACACCCACATCGTAATTCAGTTGCATGGAAGGCACCCAAGAGAAGGTTTCACGAAACTGCATTGCTGCCGTGTCCGCATTAAATTGGCCAATCATGGCAAGAGAAAGTAGTAATAACGCGGCAGAAATAAGCAACGCTAGGCTGCGCGCTAGTTGCACCTGATGTGGCCTATGCAGCATTAAAATGGGTATTGACCCCAACACAGGCAACCAAATTAAGATGCTTAAGAAAGGAAGATGCATGCTATCAATCCCAATAATCCAATCAACATCGCTAATAAATAATGCGTCAAATACCCTGATTGTAGTTTGCGTAACCACAAGGAAAGCTGAGTGACGCCGCGGCCAGAGCCATCCACCATTCCTGCATCAACGATTTTTAAATCACCTGTATGAAAAAAGAATTGACTTAATGCACGTGCACCGCGCACGAAAAACCAGTCGTTAAATGCTTCAAAACCATATTGCGCCACTAATAATTTTTGCACCCAGCTGAATGTGCGGCGAAAAAAGGTTGCCAGCGAAGGCATCACCACAACCGTCAACCAGGCCATCAAAACACCGGCTAAAGACAACCAAAATGCAGGGGTATGCGGGCTTTCCACAATCATGGATCCAACACCATGAAATTGCGCTTGCAGTGCAGCCATGACATTAAATTGCGATAACACTGAAACACTATTGCCTAACAATCCAGGCGTGCCATACAACATCGGCTGTGTTGCCACCAACCCCAACAATAATGAAGGGATGGCAAGCAGTATCAACGGTATCAACATTATCCAATGTTCTTTGAGATGCGCACGTACTTTTTCATCCATACGTTCTTGGGTATGAAATGCCATAAAAAAGGCACGAAAAATATAAAAAGCCGTCACAAAAGCGCCTGACAATAAAGCAAAATAAGCATAACGCGCGCCAAACAACGTGCTGTGGTTCACTGCTTCAATAATCGTATCTTTGGAAAAAAATCCTGCGGTAGGCGGGACAGCTGACAATGCCAATGCACCGATCAAAAAAGTAATGTAGGTCGCGGGTAAATATTTTTTAAGATTGCCCATTTTTCGTAAATCTTGTTCATGATGCATGGCAATAATCACTGAGCCGGCTGCTAAAAATAATAATGCCTTGAAACAAGCATGGGTGGTCAGATGATAAATCGCAGCGTTATAAGCAGAAGCACCGTTTGCCGCCATCATGTAACCCAATTGCGACATCGTGGAATACGCAATCACGCGTTTAATATCATTGGAAACAAATGCCAATAACCCTAAAAATAAAGCGCCTGTTGCTCCTACGATCATCACGGTACTCAGTGACACGGGGGATAATTCAAACAACGGTGACATGCGTGCCACCATAAATACACCGGCAGTCACCATCGTCGCGGCATGAATTAATGCGGAAATAGGTGTAGGGCCTTCCATCGATTCCGGCAACCACACGTGTAAAGGTATCTGCGCAGATTTTCCCATCGCGCCAATAAATAACAATAAACAAATAACGGTGACAATTGACCAAGCATGCTGCCCAAAAATACTGATGGTTGTGTTTACCAGGGCAGGTGCAGCGGAAAATACTGTCGCGTAATCCAGGCTGCCACAGTAATCTAAAATAGCTGCAATCCCTAGAAGAAAACCAAAGTCTCCGACCCGATTCACAATAAAAGCTTTTAATCCACCCGTTGCTGCAGATTCTTTTTCATACCAAAAGCCAATCAACAAATAAGAAACCAATCCCACACCTTCCCATCCAAAAAATAATTGCAGAAAATTATTAGCGGTCACCAACATCAACATTGCAAAGGTGAAGCCTGACATGTAAGCAAAAAAGCGCTGATTACCGCTGTCGCCACGCATATACCCAATACTGTAAATATGCACAATCGTTGAGACAAACGTGACGACCAGCATCATCACCACAGTTAAACGATCAATCATAAAGCCAATATCAAAATGAAGCTTGCCTGAAGCCACCCAAGTATAAATTGGACCATCAAAAGATTGATCATGAAATTCGACCAAATTAAACAGACATAATGCGGTTAAAAACGACACAATCATGAGAAAAATAGTGATAATGTGGGTAAGACGCTCACCAATTTTTCTACCCAATATGCCAGCAATCAAACAGCCCAACAAAGGTGAAAGCGTGGAGAGTAAAGATAACCACTTAATCATCTCAATTTATCCTTTTAGCGTACGCATCTCTTCAACATCGATGGATCCACGTCGTCGATACAACAAAACCAAAATCGCCAATCCAATGGCCGCTTCCACAGCAGCAACGGTCAAAATAAAAAATACAAAAATTTCGCCACTGGTGTCCCCAAAATACTGCGCAAAGGCAACAAAATTTGTGTTCACCGCCAACAATAACAATTCCACACACATCAATAACATAATCACGTTGCGACGATTAATAATCATGCCCGTTAAACTTAAGGCAAAAAGAATTAATCCGATGATTAAATAATGATGTAGCGTGATCATCGTCGTTTACCTCAAATCCATCATGCGTAAGCGTTCTTGCTTTGTTGCTTTTAATTGCTCTGAAATTTTTTGTGTGCGCGTACCCGTTTTCTTGCCATGAAACACCAAAACGATCGCGGAAACCATTCCGACCAATAATAAAACTGCAGCAATTTCAAATGGCAGTAAATATCGCGTAAACAGCAACACACCAATAGAAACAACGTTCTGATAACTCGAATCGTGCGTTGTCAGGGTATTTAACACTGCTGGCCAATGCGCGGGAGAAAACACTACCCAGCCCACACTCAAAAGCACCACAAAGAACAGCGCCCCCAGTGGTAAATAATGTAAGGATGAGACTAATCGGCTTTCAGTACGCAACATCATCACCACAAATAAAAATAATGTCATCACAGCGCCAACATAAACAAAGATTAACACGAGTGCTAAAAATTCGGCTTGGAGCAACATCCACAAAACACTGCTCGCAAAAAAACAAACTACTAACGATAAAGCGGCTTTTACAGGACTTTTTGCGGTAATCACTAAAACAGCCGCAAAAACAAGTATCGCTGCAAACACATAAAAAATAACTGAATACACAGGAAAAATCATTTCATCACCTGTATTTTTCATCTGCGGCTAACGTTTTCCGCATCTGTTCTTCGTACTTATCACCCACCATCAATAATTTTTCTTTGGTAAAAATATTCTCGCCTCGCTCTGAAATATGGTAGTGCATTTCAGGTGTCAGCACGATAGCATCGACAGGACACGCTTCTTCACAAAATCCGCAATTAATGCATTTGAATACGTCAATATCATAACGCGTGGTGCGACGTGAGCCATCTTTCTCACGCGGGCCTGCCTCAATTTTAATAGCCAATGCGGGGCACACGGCTTCACATAATTTACAACCGATGCAACGCTCTTCTCCGTTGGGATAACGCCGTAACGCCAACATCCCGCGAAAACGCGGTGAAATAGGTGTTTCCTCTTCGGGATACAAAATCGTGGTTTTTTTTCGAAAAAAATATTTCAAGGTAATGCGCATACCTTGGAGCAATTCCCAGAGCGTAAAGGATCGAATGATTTTTTTAATATTTTTCATACGCCCATACTCGGATTCAACAGCACCCACGCGGCTACGACAATCAACCAAACCAATGTCACCGGGATCAACACCTTCCAACCTAAATACATGATTTGGTCATAGCGATAACGCGGAAAAGTAGCGCGCAGCCAAAAATATAAAAACATAAAAAATGAAGTTTTAAGTAACAACCAAAAAATACCTGGCACCCAAGCAAACCAGGCGCCTAATAACGGAATATTTTCGAAGGGAGAGAGCCATCCACCAAAAAAGAAAATACTAGCGAGCGCTGAGACTAAAATCATGTTGGCGTATTCCGCCAAAAAGAAAATGGCAAACCCCATCCCAGAATATTCCACGTGAAATCCCGCAACAATTTCGGATTCACCTTCGGCCACATCGAAAGGTGCGCGATTGGTTTCGGCGACACTGGCAATCCAATACACAATAAACAACGGAAAAAGTGGTAACCAATACCAATGCCAAAAGCCGCCTTGTTGATTTAAAATTAATTGCTGCAAATTCATGGTGTCTGACACCAGGATTACACCCACCAAAGCAAAACCCAAGGCAATTTCATACGAAATCACTTGCGCGGCTGACCGCAATGCGCCAAAAAAAGCATATTTGGAATTCGAAGCCCAACCTGCGACTAAAATGCCGTAGACACCCAGCGATGTCATCGCAAATAAATACAATATTCCGGCATTGATATCCGCCACGACCCAATTTTCCATAAAGGGAATCACTGCCCAAGCAGATAATGCGGGCATAATTGACAACATCGGCGCGATGATAAATAAATAACGATTGGATTGCGTTGGAAAAATAATTTCTTTCGTTAATAATTTTATGGCATCAGCGATCGGTTGAAAAAAACCAAATGGTCCTACACGATTCGGACCCAAGCGGCCTTGCATATACCCAATGACTTTTCGCTCTGCCATGGTGATATACAACACCGACACCATTAACGGCAAAATAATGCAGATGATTTTCAGCAGGATCCACAACAATGTAATAAATTGTTCCATCATGGTTGAGGCTCGCTTTGCAATACCATTGCATGACGTACTAACGCATTATCTTGATTGATCGACCACGTACGCATGGATTCAGTTGACGAAGTCGTTTTGTTTTTCGCCTCAGGCGGGAGAACAGAAAGGTTAGCGTTGACTGAATCACTCGAACACAGCTGAACCTCATCGCCAATTTCAAAGGCATCACGATAAGAAAACCCTGTTAATTCCAGGGTTCGCGCTAAGGCGCACAGTACCCGCCATGCGGGTCTAGAATGGCCATGCGGTAAGGTTGCCGCATGAAATGCTTGCGACACGCCGTTTAAATTTATATACGTGCCTTCATTTTCAGCAAAAGGCGAGATGGGCAAAATAAAATTCGCGTATTCCAACATTTTTTCAGTTTTGTAGGTGGATAAACAAACCACCATTTTTGCTGCTGCCAAAGCTGCCTCAACGGAATAACCAGCATCGTTTTCTAACTCCGCATTTAAAATAAAATAACCTTGAGCGGGTTTGTGTGTTAACAAGGTTTTTGCATCTCGACCTGATGTTTCTAATAATTCACCCCCTGCACCACGATGCGGCACACAGCCGGCTAACCAAGCACCGGCGCTGTTGGGACCGTCAGATAATACACCTACAGTTGACTGCGATGCCTCTGCAATTCGATGCGCCCATGCGCGAATTTCAGAAGCACAAGGATGATGCTGCGCATGGGCACCCAATAAAATGGCGGATTTCCCAGCAGATAATTTTTCTATCAATGCGGATTGATGTTGCGTCAAGGCAGACACGATGTCAGCTTGATCAAAATCAGTATCTGCAGAAAATAAAAAGGGATAATTTTCTGGATTCACTGTAATCACGTGCAATTTATCTTGTGTTGCTTTATAAATACGCGTGCTGAGAATAGGCTGCTCGAACCGCACATTCGAACCCACTAATAGCAATACATCCAACGCATCAATGTCAGACATTGTAATATTCGCTTGGGGGAAAAGCGGTAATCTCGCTTGATCGGAAAAATCATGTTCACGAATACGATGATCCACATGATTCGAGCCTAATCCACGAATAAATTTTTGGAATAAATAATATTCTTCAAGTGTTGCGGTATAACCTGCAATGCCGGCAATACAGCTTGCACCGTTTTCTGCAATTAAATGCTGCGTCAAATGTTTAATGGCTTCCAATGCATAAGGCCATTCCACTTCCATCCATGCATTATTTTTTTTCATTAATGGCTTATAAATACGATCAGGATGATACAAACCTTCCACACAAAAACGATCGCGATCACTCATCCATGTTTCATTAATTGCTTCATTTTCGCGCGGCACGGCACGGATCACTTTGTTATCGCGCGTGTGCAAAAACATATTAGTGCCCACGCAATCATTAGGAGAAATACTCGGATGCTCGCGCAACTCCCATCCTCGAGCAGCGTAGCGCGCTGGTTTATTGGTCAAAGCGCCAACAGGACAAAGATCAATGATGTTGCCAGACATTTCAGATTTCAAAAAATGCTGAACGTAAGTGCCGATTTCTTCTTTTTCCCCGCGATTCACCACACCCATCTCACGCAAACCCGCAATTTCTTCGCCAAATCGTACACATCGCGTGCACTGAATACAGCGGGTCATTTCCGTTTCAATCAGAGGACCAATATCTTGGCTACAGACCGCGCGTTTGGGCTCATGATACTCTGATTTTGCATAGCCAAACCCGAGGGATAAATCCTGCAGCTCACACTCTCCGCCTTGATCACAGATCGGGCAATCCAGCGGGTGATTAATTAATAAAAAAGCCATCACATCACGCTGTGCTTTCAACGCCATGTCAGATTTCGTATTGATTTTCATGTTGGGAGTAATGGGTGTAGCACAGGCCGGCAGCGGTTTTGCGGATTTTTCCACTTCTACCAAGCACATACGGCAATTGGCCGCGACAGATAACTTTTTGTGATAACAAAAACGGGGGATATATTCACCGACTTGATCGGCAGCCTCGATGATCGTCGTTCCTTCTGGAACCGAGAGCTTTTTCCCATTGAGCTCGAACTCAATCATAAGCGACCTTAATCACATGAAATTGCGGGAAATTCTATCACAAATAGATCGTAACTTCAGCAGTTGGGACGATAGCTGGTCACCATATGATAGTCTTTTTTGGGTCCCTTTACCTCGTATGAGAGTATCAGTTGCGAGCGCGTTTCCGTTGGAAATTGAATACGCGCCTGATAACGATCTTGACGACACAGATGGGTTGCCGTTGCTTCGGACCCATTCATCAAAAAATGTAAAAATAATTTCCCGTTATCCACACCATCGGAAAAAAAAATATCGCAGCAATGATCAGAAAAAACATACCGGTATTCCTTAGAAAAATCATAGTCTTTTTGATTCAACGTCAAACAACCGGTTTCGCTGTACCACAACGTATTGGCATCTTTCGGATCACCGCGCCAGATAGCAGCGCCTGTTGCCGTCTGTTGTATACTTGATAGGTGATCCTCAATCGTTCGATGGAATCGCCATTCCTGCTGAGACAGTACTGTTGAGAGCATCTCCCCACCTCTGCACAACCGTGATAAACTCGCGAAAATAAGATTACCGACACGGAGACAATCATGCCAGGAAAAAATATTTTATATGCACAATCAGGCGGGCCCACTGCTGTCATCAACGCTAGTGCCTGCGGACTTATCGAAACAGCCCGACAACGCATGCCACAATCTAAGGTTTTTGCCGGAAAAAACGGCATTATTGGTGTGTTGAACGATGAATTAATTGACACCTCACTTGAATCTCAAGAACAAATTTCTCTCCTTCGTCATACTCCTGCCAGTGCATTTGGCTCTTGTCGTTTTAAATTAAAAAAAATTGAAGAAGATGACTCTGAATATCGCAAATTAATTGAAGTATTCAAAAAACATGACATCGGTTATTTTTTCTATAACGGCGGTGGCGATTCTCAAGACACTGCCCACAAAATTTCTCAATTATCAAAAAAAATGGGTTACCCGATGGTTTGCATTGGCATTCCAAAAACTATCGACAATGATCTTCCACTGACAGATTCCTGCCCTGGCTTCGGCTCTGTTGCAAAATACGTCGCCATTTCAACGCTTGAAGCAGCGCTTGATGTCAAAAGCATGGCTGCCTCTTCTACGAAAGTATTTATTTTAGAAGTCATGGGAAGACACGCTGGATGGATTGCTGCTGCTTCAGGATTAATTAAACAGAAGAATGAAGACGCACCCCACCTTATATTATTTCCTGAGATTCCTTTTGAAGAAGAAAAATTTTTAGTTGAAGTGGAAACCATGGTAGATCGCTTTGATCACTGCGTGATTGTCGCTTCTGAAGGTATTCGAAAAGCAGGAGGGGGTTTTATTCAAGAATCAGGGCTCACGGATGCTTTCGGCCACGCGCAATTAGGCGGCGTTGCACCTACGTTAGCTGAATGCATCAAGAAAAATATTGGATATAAATACCATTGGGCGGTTTCTGATTATTTACAACGCGCCGCAGCACACATTGCTTCCAAAACAGATAATGATCAAGCGTATGCTCTCGGCAAAGCAGCGATTGAATTTTCTTTAAAAGGCGAAAACAATGTGATGTTGACTATTGTGCGAGAATCTTCGACGCCTTATCGCTGGCATGTTGGCACTGCAAATTTAGCGGAGGTGGCAAATGTTGAAGCGAAAATGCCACGTGATTTTATCACTGAAAACGGTTTCGGCATTACGCAAAAATGCCGTGACCATATGCTTCCATTAATTCAAGGCGAAGCATACCCTACTTATGACAACGGATTGCCACGCTATGCGAAGCTGAAAAATCAATTAGTGCAGTCTGTTAGCCATGTCTCGGAATGATGTACTTGTCGCCAAACTTCGAGAAGGCGATGAAAATAGTTTTTTGACGACGCTACGTGAAGATCTTTCGGAAGCTAAAAATGTCAGCGTTGAACTTTTATTTTCAGTGATTCAAAAAAACTGGGTGGAAGCACTTCGATTACTATTTGAAAATGGCGCTAATCGAGAAGCAATGCTGTGTGAATACACACTATTGCAATGTGCAGTAACGACAGATCTGAAAACAAATCTTGATAACAGTCCCCTCAATAAAAAAGCGAGTCAAGCGTCTAGCGGTTCTTTTTCTCAAAATGCTACTGAAAAATGGCGTATTCTGCGTGTATTTGGTGACTTCCCCGCTGTTTCTCAAGCCGCAAAACAAGATTACGTGCGCCTATCAAAACTCTTGTTAGAAAATAATGAAAATGACCTAGCGCTTCGTTTTTATCACCAAAGCGGGAACACAGCAGAAAATATCCATCAATTAACAATAATTTTTTCTGACAGTAAAGAACAGGTTGGCGCAATGCCAACGGTGACAACACTATCATCAGAAAACTTAAAAATAATCATTCAACGTTTTGTGAATCATCCTACCACTGCACGTGATGAGAGTTACCATTCGCTTATTACTGACGAAAGCATTTTGCCTGATCAGTTATTTAATGCTGCCTTTGATATGGATAAAAAAACTTATCTCGGTTTTATTATTAAATTTTTTACAAAAGCATCTGAAGAAAGATTTGAGTACTTAACAGATTGGTTTACCTTGTTGTTTGAACAAGCGCGTAATAGTAACGTTCTGTTAAATGATTTATTTTGCGAAGCATTTTTTGATCCCCGTTTTTGCAAAATTTTATTTACTTGTGATGCGGAGTCACTTTCAGTTGATCCAGCAGTTTTCGAGCTTTATCGCCAAATGTACCAAACATGGCAACAACAATCCGTACTTCGTTCAGATAATTTCAATAGTGCAGCGCTGGAACACTTGGCTGGCTTCGCACCCAAGGATCCACAAAAAATTTTATATCCCTTTTTAAAACGCGCTGCAGCATTATGTTACGCTTCCACACTGCTCAAACAAAATAGTGTGAAAAAAATTTTCTTAACGCTGTTTCAGCACATGAAAATAAAAAATGAAAATGAACTTACACCTACAGAAAACCAAATTATTCAAATTATTAAACGTCATGTTTTTAATATTGATATTCTCACTAAAGAAAAAAGATTATCCGCTGTAATCAAAGCCTATGCGTTTCTACAAGGAAAACACGTGTATGAAGTGATTCAAGAAAACGATATTTTAGAAAAACTGATGCGGTGGGGTGAAAGACAATGTGGTTCGAATACGCTTTCGAAAACAGATCTAATCCGGACGCTGGGTGCGCTCAGAGGAAGTAAAACCTTTTTGCCAAATACCGCTATTTTAAAATTAATTGATGATCATCTCGCGCACACAAAGCGCACGCCAAAGGAATCGGCATTATTAGAGGAAACGAATGCTGTAGTCGTCGCATTGTTGTTACTGCGTTATACCATCGCAGAAAAGGAAACGGTAATCACGCCTGGAGAACTTTCCACCCTGCTTGAACAATGGAAAACACAAAGAAGCATCGTTGACAACAAAACGAACGTGGACATCGTCGCGCAAGCGGGTGTCCCAGCAGGAAATTATTACGAGCGTTACTGCTATGGAGTGATGTGGAAAACCATCCAATACCCCTCTGATATCGAGTTTATAGGCACATTTCCGCAAAAGGCTTTTTCTGTTGAAGCAACGAAGCAGGTCTGCGCGCTGGTAATAAAGTAATTCACCCCCGTCTAAAACGATGATAGTCTTATCGATGGAGGGTAGTTTTATGCTGAAGAAAGTGGTGATTTTCGTGTTACTTGCCGTTACCTGTGCGGCATTTTCAAAATCTGCGTCGACCGCCCCGCAATTTACCTCCAATAAAAAACCTATTTATGTCCGCCAAGGACAGACTTTTAATATCACCCTGCAATCCAACCCGACAACCGGGTTCTCCTGGAAATGGAAATCCACCGCTTATGACAGAAACCTGGTAAGTTTGGTTAATCAAAAGTACGTTGCCGCTACAGACAAAAAGTTGGTAGGCGCACCAGGATATGAAGTATGGACTTTTCGCGCAAATAAAACAGAAACGGGCCGTTACCGCGTTGTACAAGTTGGACATATTGTGATGGATTACGAAAGACCTTGGGAAAAGAACTCAGCACTGCGAAAGACGTTTGTGGTTCGCATCAAATGAGGACGAGAATTCTCTTATCTGCCATTCTCCGCGAAGGCGGGGAATCCAGACACGAACTAAGGATGATGAGGTGACACACGCGGCCCATCTTTATTATCTGACGACAACGCATCACTCGCCGCACCGATAAATTTAGGCACCGCATGTGATACAAAAGCATGCGCAGCCAACTCCAACCCAATGACTGTCATCGGCATGATACCGGTTGCCACACCGGCGCCAATCAACACTGCGGCCCCAAACACTTCAGCCGCACTCAGAGCATTTTTTACTTGATTTTCAACAGCTTTACTCATAGGTTTCGCCTCTTTTCAACGCCTATCCTCAGTATAGCAGTGGATTTTCCAATCTATTGAAGCTAAGTGTTCCTTAAGGTTATGCCGAAAAAAGGTGCGGGGAATGACTATCGTTTCTATCGTTTCCTTCAAACGCATCTAACGCTGGGAAATAAGCTTGGCATTGCTGATGAAGCCACCGTGAGGGCGCACCATGATTGCCGTTGGGATGGTAGGCTTGTGATTCACTCGAAATAAACCGCCGCAAAAACTCGGTGCATCTATCAGGATCATGGGCAATGCGCGTTGAAAAAGATAACTGTCGATTTCCAGACTCGAGGCAAGTCATAAAGAAAAAAGCGGTTTTAATTTTTGCTAATGTTTCGTCAACTACCTCGGCTTCGTGATTACTCTCATTACTCACGCGCATTTCAATATCTAACCCACCACCACCAACAACGCGATAAAAAATATGCACCCACAATGGAATATGCGATTGCGTGACATGAAAGCCACAACTACCTTCTTTCACTGGCATACATTACCCCTCAATTTATGCTGCGGCAATTCCGGCCTCGCGCCCATACCAATCATGCGTCCTGGAATACGGCGCAGAAAAGGAAATTTCTGAAGCAACTTAAATGGCCATGGTACAGAAATTTTTCCCTGCAGCGCAGGACTCACTAAATGATTCTGCATAAATAATTGCACGCGCTGGGTGATATATGTTGGCAAAAGGCGGCGTTTTTGTATTTTTGACAAATCATCAATAGATAATGCATAATTCAAAAAGGCAGGAATGAGAATATTTGCAGCCGCTACAGCATCTTGCACCGCCAAATTAATACCAACACCCGCAATCGGTGACATCGCATGTGCTGCATCGCCGATGCAAATAACGCCCGGTTGATACCATTTTTTCAAACAATCAACAGTAACAACCAGTAATTTTATTTGATCCCATGACGTAAGTGCATGCACGCGATCTTTTAGCATAGGCGCAATGTCAACAATTTTTTTACGAAACTGATCCAATCCCTCTGATTTTATTTTTTCAAAATCATCTTTTGGCACGACAAAGGCGCATTGAAAATAATCGCCACGCTCAATCATCACCATCATTTTTCCAGCATCAATCCGTCCCAGCGAATGTATTGCTTCATTTTCATAACGCGATAATCGAAACCAGAGCACATCCATCGGTGCACCTAATGTTTTTAATGGTAACTGTAATTTTTCACGAACAACGGAGTGTCTGCCATCTGCGCCAACAACTAAATCACATGTAATATCAAAGGGTTCATCGCCTTTTTTTGCGCGAACGCCGATTATTTTTTCATTGTCTCGAATTAAATCAATAGCTTCAGCACCCATCATCACAGAAAAAGTTGGATATTTTTTTGCCTCCTCCGCGAGAAAATTTAAAAAATCCCACTGTGGTAAAAAAGCAATGAATTTACAGTACACGTTAAGATGTGAAAAATCTGCAACAGGAATTTGTTCACCACAAATTGTGACAGAAATATTGCGCATTTCGTTATGCGGTAATGCTAAAAATTTTTCAAGCAATTCTAGCGTATGTAAAATTTGTAAGGTAGACGGATGAATGGTGTCACCGCGGAAATCACGGAAAAAATCAGGCCACTTTTCCAGCACAGTGATATGAATGCCCACACGTGCGAGTAATAGGCCCAGCATCATTCCCGCCGGTCCACCGCCAACAATGCAACATTGTGTTTTAATAGTGTTTACGTCCATGTAATACTCCTTGTATCAGGAATAATATCACTTTATGCCGGGGCAGGCCGCTGATATGCCGCGCATGCGATGCTGGCATGAAGCCAATTGGTCCACAGCCAATTGATCCACTAAGGAGGACGATAAGCTCGCCATTACCGCTCAATCTAGTAATACGTCAGCGTCAGCCCCGCGCATTACCTAAAAATAAAATGACACCAAAGAAGAACTAAATATACTTCACCGAAACTACTTCATAGGAAATTTCACCGCTGGGTGAGCGGACGGTAAATTCCTCTCCTTCGGTCTTGCCAATCATGGCACGCGAAACAGGAGAGGTCACAGAAATTTTCTGGTGTTTGAGATCGGCTTCGTCTTCGCCTACCAGGTGATACGTCACTTCTTCGTCATTTTCAATGTTTACGATGGTGACGGTGCAGCCAAAAATCACTTTGCCGTCTTGTGGTACTTTTGAAATATCGATGACTTGGCAGTGCGATAATTTCGCTTCTAAATCGCGAATTCGGCCTTCAATAAAACCTTGTTTTTCTTTTGCGGCATGATATTCCGCATTTTCCTTCAAATCACCATGCGCGCGCGCTTCTGCGATGGCTTGAATAATGGCAGGACGTTCGACCCTTTTTAGATGCTCTAGTTCGCGCTGAAGTTTTTGGTGACCCTGAACAGTCATCGGCGATAAATTCATAACAATAGATCCTGTAAACACACTACTTTCCCAATTTCTTGGGTGTCGATCGCCAAGCAAACCGCCTCGGCGCCCGCAAGCGTCGTAGTGTAACAAATGCCTTTCTCTAACGCACTACGGCGAATAATCATGGAATCGGCGATCGCTTTTTCGCCTTCTGTCGTGTTAATAACCAATTGAATTTCATTATTGCTAATTAAGTCAACAATATGTGGTCGCCCCTCTTCCACTTTATTCACCACCGTACAAGTCAAATTATTTTCTTGTAAAGCTTTTGCTGTGCCGACTGTCGCCACAATACCAAACCCTGATTGCATTAATTTTTTGACGATGGGAATAGCGCGTAACTTATCTGCATCGCGGACACTCACAAAGACATTACCCGATTGCGGCAACTTGCTATTCGCCCCCAGCTCTGCTTTCAAAAAAGCTTGGCCCAAATTTTTCGCCATTCCCATCACTTCACCCGTTGAACGCATTTCCGGACCTAAGATGGGATCTGAACCTGGAAATTTATTAAAAGGAAAGACGGGTTTTTTAACGGAAATATAACCCTCTATTTTTTTATCTGTCAGCGTCAATGGCATACCTGCCATACAGTGGGTAGCAATTTTTACCAAAGGCAATCCTGTTGCTTTTGCAAGAAAAGGGACGGTACGAGACGCACGCGGATTGACCTCCAGCACATAAATTTCGTACCCATTCGCACCCACGCGTTTTATCGCAAATTGCGCATTCATTAATCCCACCACTTTTAACGCTTTCGCTAATTTCACGACTTGATCATGTATTTTTGTTTGAATGTCTTGCGATAAACTGTGTGCAGGATACACGCAAGTTGAATCTCCTGAATGCACGCCCGCTTGTTCGATATGCTCCATAATGCCTGCCACAAATACATTTTTCCCGTCGCAAATGGCATCCACATCGACTTCAATCGCATCATCTAAAAATTGATCCAGTAACAACGGATGATCAGGCGAGACATACTGTGTTTTTAACATGTATTCACATAATTCTTTTTCGTGAAAAATTACTTTCATGTCGCGTCCGCCCAACACATAAGAAGGGCGCACAATCAGTGGATACGAAAATACTTTAGCAAATCGCATGCCTTCTTCTTTCGAACGAACGGTGGCGTTAGCAGGTTGCTGCAAATTTAACTGCTGTAAAATTTTTTGAAAACGTTCACGATCTTCTGCTAAATCAATTGCCTCAGGCGAGGTACCAATAATCGGAACGCCTGCTTTTTCCAGCGCTTTTGCAAGTTTTAAAGGTGTTTGCCCACCAAATTGCACGATCACGCCTTTGGGTTTTTCGATCGCCACGATTTCTAATACGTCTTCTAAAGTAACAGACTCAAAATATAAACGGTCAGAAATATGAAAATCCGTAGAAACCGTTTCTGGATTACAATTCACCATAATGGTTTCATACCCCAATTCACGCATCGCGATGGCAGCATGCACACAGCAATAATCAAATTCAATGCCCTGACCAATACGATTGGGGCCACCACCCAATACCATCATTTTTTCTTTTGAAGTGGGGCGCGCTTCACATGCTTCTTGATAGGTGGAATACAGATAAGCTGTTTCTGTTTCAAATTCTCCGCTACAGGTATCTACACGTTTATAAACAGGGTGAATATTCTTTTGGTAACGCAATTCACGTATTTGAGATTCAGTCATGTTGATTAATGCTGCTAAGCGATAATCTGAAAATCCGCGGGATTTAAGATATCGCAGCGTTTTTTCCGACAAATCGTCTTGTGTGATCACTTGCTCTAGTTTTATTAATTCCTCAATCTGTGCCAAAAACCAGGGATCAATGCCAGTGTGTTTCTGCACTTCTTCGCGTGCAAATCCTAATCGAAACGCATCAGCAAGATAAAATAATCGATCGGGACCTGCCATGCGTAATTCTGAAACAATGCGTGTTTTTGCTTCTTCTAAATCGAAAGCATAGGTTTCTGACTGTTTATCCAAAATAATTTTAGGATCTAAACCGTGCACACCAATTTCCAATCCGCGCAACGCTTTTTGTAAAGACTCTTGAAAATTCGAGCCCATCGCCATGACTTCACCCACAGATTTCATTTGCGTGGTTAAGCGATCATTTGCCTTAGGAAATTTTTCAAAAGCAAATCGCGGAATTTTTGTTACCACATAATCAATCGTAGGCTCAAAGGAAGCCGGTGTTTTACCTCCTGTCATTTCATTTTTTAATTCATCGAGTGTAAATCCAACCGCTAATTTTGCGGCAATTCGTGCGATGGGAAATCCTGTTGCCTTGGAAGCCAAAGCAGAAGAACGTGACACGCGGGGATTCATTTCAATCACGACCATTTCGCCATTTTTGGGGTTTACTGCGAATTGCACGTTAGAACCGCCTGTTTCCACGCCAATTTCACGCAAAATGGCAATTGCGGCATCGCGCATTTTTTGATAATCACGATCTGTTAGCGTTTGTGCGGGTGCGACAGTAATGGAATCACCCGTATGAATTCCCATCGGATCCACATTTTCAATCGTGCAAACAATAATGCAATTGTCTTTTTTGTCGCGCACGACTTCTAATTCATATTCTTTCCAGCCGATAATCGATTCATCGATCAGTAATTCATGTGTGGGTGATAATTCCAATCCACGCGAGCAAATCTCAATAAACTCATCACGATTATAGGCAATGCCACCCCCCGTGCCGCCCAAGGTAAAAGATGGGCGAATAACGGCGGGAAAACCGATATCATCTAAAATGTCAAACGCTTCTTCCAACGTGTGCGCGATACCTGAGCGCGGTGTTTTCAAACCAATATGCGTCATCGCACGACGAAATTGTTCGCGATCTTCTGCTTTATCGATGGCTTTTTGTGAGGCACCAATTAATTTCACTTTATTTTTTTTCAATACCCCCTCGCGCACTAAATCGAGCGCACAGTTTAGAGCGGTTTGTCCACCCATGGTTGGCAACAGCGCATCGGGTTTTTCTTTTTCAATAATTTTTGCAACCACTTCCCAGCGCACAGGCTCAATATAGGTGGCATCTGCCATGTTAGGATCTGTCATGATAGTTGCGGGATTTGAATTCACTAAAATAACGCGATAACCAAGCTCTTTTAACGCAACACAAGCTTGCGTACCCGAATAATCAAACTCACACGCTTGACCAATAATGATGGGACCAGCGCCTAGAATAAGAATACTTTTGATATCTTTACGCTGAGCCATTACTCATCACCATTTTTGTAAATTCATCAAACAAACCCATGGCATCATTCGGGCCAGGACCCGCTTCCGGATGACCTTGAAATGCCATGACAGGAAGCGTTGTATGCTTGAAGCCCTGCAACGTTCCGTCAAATAACGACACATGTGTGATTTCTACGTCTTTCGGTAAGGTTTTTTCATCGACGCAAAATCCGTGATTTTGACTGGTGATCAGAACACGAGCAGTAGCACATTCTTTCACAGGATGGTTTGTGCCATGATGACCAAACTTCATTTTTTTTGTTTTTGCGCCCAGCGCTAACGCTAAAATTTGAAAACCTAAGCAAATGCCGAAAATAGGCACTTTTTTCTGAATCAATATTTTCGCATTCTCAATCGCGTAACTACACGCGGCAGGATCACCAGGGCCATTGGATAACACAATACCCGCAGGATTGAGTTTTAACACTGCTTCTACAGATGTTTTTGCTGGAACAATCGTGATACTGTAATCAAGTTTTTCCAATACACGAATAATATTTTGCTTCACGCCGAAATCGTAGAGAACAATCTGGATCCCGCGGCCTGCGCCGCGGGATGACGTCGATCGTGTGACTTTAATGGCAAGGTCTTTATTGCTCAACCCTATCCACTGGCTTGCCTTCGCGTGCGCATCATTCTGTTTCCGTGCGCTTTCCGCACCCGCCATAATACACCCTGCCTGCGCACCTTTTTGTCGCAGAATATGCGTCAGTCGACGGGTATCAATGCCGGCAATGGCGACTACTTTTTGTCGTTTTAGATAATCAGACAAAGATTCAGTCGCCTGCCAATGGCTAACGAAGGGCGATAATTCCCGAATGATCATACCTGCTGCGTGTACACGATCAGATTCCCAATCGTCAGGATTGATGCCTGTATTACCAATATGCGGATAAGTAAAAGTGACAATTTGTTCTGAGTAGGAGGGATCTGTTAAGACTTCTTGGTAACCAGTCATGGCGGTATTGAATACCACCTCGCCGACCGTTTCGCCAGGATATCCAATTGAAAAACCTTGAAAAATAGCCCCATCTGCGAGAGCCAATATCGCAGGCGCGCAGCGGGTGCCCTGATCTTCAATCGACATTAGTCATAACCAAACGTGGATTTTCCGAAGGATACGCAACAGCCCCAAGTTTGTCCACTAATAAAGTAAGCACGACATTGCCAGGCATGCCTGGCGAGGATTATTTCAACCTAAATTCTTTAAAATTCACCGCAAATTCCGACGATTAGGCGCTCGCAGTAGGTCTCAACTGCCGAATTTAGGTTCAAGGGTTATTTTCTGAAAAAGCGCTTTACAGATTCGAAGAAGCTCTTGGTTTTGGGGGTGTGGTTACGACCATCATTCTTCAGTATTTCCTCAAATTCATGCAATTTTTGTTTTTGCTCTTCAGAGAGATTGATAGGTGTTTCTGCGATGACGTGGCAAAGCAAATCACCGGTTCCACCGCCTCGTAGTGCCTTAATACCGCGCCCGCGCAATCGAAATTGTTTACCACTTTGTGTTTCTGCGGGAATTTTTAAATTGACATTTCCTTCCATGGTAGGCACTTCCACTTCGCCCCCCAAGGTTGCGGTTACAAAAGTGATGGGTACTTCGCAATGCAGGTTATTTCCTTCGCGCCTAAAGATTTCATGGGGTTTTACATGCACCTGAACATAAAGATCGCCCGAAGGAGCGCCATACATTCCTGCTTCCCCTTCGCCAGATAAGCGAATTCTGTCGCCATTATCAACACCCGCTGGAATTTTTACAGAGAGTGTTTTGGTCTCGCGTACACGACCTTGACCACGACAAGCATTGCAGGGGTCTTTGATCACCTGTCCTGTACCTGAACAAGCAGCACACGGCTGCGCAATGGCTAAAAAGCCATGCTGCATGTGGACTTGGCCTGTACCTTGGCATTTTGTACAAGTTGTTTTCGAAGTGCCTAGGTACAG
>Ga0155555_112_pt6 | contig 56852 bp, 60 predicted proteins | sample RifCSPhighO2_12_FD_107212 | JGI IMG/M metagenome (GOLD analysis project Ga0155555, IMG submission 107212) | Gammaproteobacteria bacterium RIFCSPHIGHO2_12_FULL_42_13 | reverse complement strand
GGGGAATTATGCAGCCGGAATCGAACCGTCGCGCAGCGCCCGGGTGTCTAGTTCAGTGAGGTAGCGAGTGAGTTAAATGTCATTCCTTCTCATTAAACTTATCATCAATCAGTTTCACTACTGCCTTTAGCGCTTCGTTTTCATCATCACCAGATACCACCAAGTCAAAAGCAGCGCCTTTCCGGGCGCCCAGGGTAATGACACTCATAATGCTTTTGCAATCGACATTGCGATCATGGCAAATGAGCTCAATTTTGCTTTGAAATTTCTTGGCTATATCCACCAGTTTAGCGGCTGCGCGTGTATGCAAGCCTAGCTTGTTTTGAATAATAATTTGTTGGCGTACCATACTAATGGGAGCGACCTCCGTATTGATAAAGATAAAATTTAGATTACCGATGGTCGTCGATAATTTTTTCTTTATATTTAGTTAATTGACCTGCTAATTTATCTACTAATGTTTCAATTGCATCATACATAACGTTGGCAGTGGCTTTTGCATAAAACTCTTTGCCATGTAGATGAACCGTTGCTTCTGCTATTTGATCAAGGTGTTCAACAAACAAAGTTACATTGATCTTGTTGATATTCTGCGCGCGTTTTTGTAGGCGCTCAAATTTTTCTTCGGTGAATGTTTTAAGGGCAGGAGTGATTTCTAAACTGCGCCCAACAAGATGTAATTGCATCACTTATTCTCCTTCTATAATCTATAAGTTAAATTCTTCGCCCAGATAAACTGCTCTTACCTGCTTATTATTTAAAATAATTTCTGGCGTTCCTTCGCAGAGAATTTTTCCTTGGTTAACAATATAGGCTCGTTCGCAAATATCTAAAGTTTCACGTACGTTATGATCGGTAATTAATACGCCGATGCCACGGTTACGCAAGTGGCTAATAATACGTTTTATATCAATAAGTGAAATAGGGTCAATCCCTGCGAAAGGCTCATCTAACAAAATAAATTGTGGCTCAATGGCCAAAGCTCGGGCAATTTCAACTCGACGTCTTTCACCGCCTGATAAACTCATGCCTAATGTGTCTTTAATATGGGTGATATGAAATTCTTCCAATAATTGGTTTAATAGCGCTTTTCTAGCGGTTTTATTGAGGTTTTTACGCAACTCTAAAATCGCCATAATATTATCTGCAACACTCAGTTTACGAAAGACAGAAGCTTCTTGCGGTAAATAGCCAATACCCAGTTTTGCTCTAACATGCATGGCTAAATGGGAAATTTCCACTTTGTCTAGCCATATTTGACCATTGTCACAAGGGATAAGGCCAACAATCATATAAAAAGAAGTGGTTTTTCCAGCACCATTAGGGCCGAGCAAGCCAACCACTTCACCTTGGTTAACATGCAGTGATACATCTTTCACAACTAATTGAGAGTGATACTGTTTGCTGAGTTGACAGACGCGTAGCGTATTCATCTAAGGTAGGCTCTTGGTTTCTGGATCATACACAATAGTAGCATGGCCTTGTTGTGAAGGCGGTACGATAATATTTTGGCTTTTCATATTATAAATGATAATAGGCCCTTTGAAGCTATTTCCACCTTGTGTTACCTCCACCTCTTTTTCTAAAACGACCAAGGATTGGGGTGGGTAAAAACGTATAATTTTAGCTTTGGCATGGAGAGGTTTTTCACCTATTTGCGGAGTGGTCCAATAATGGGCAAGTTGGGAGAATCCATAAGCAATCGCCTCTTGGATTTTCTGGTTATTATTTCTTTTCGTCACTAGCTGGTCACCTGTAAGATGCGTCTCACCCTGATCTACTTGAACATGACCCTCAAATATATTGATCCCGGTCTTATGGTTGTAACTTGATGAATCAGAAATGATATGTAACGGCTTGCCTTTATCACTGCTATCTAAGGCCATGCAAAAAGAGGGTAGGAGCAGAGCAAGACTAATCCCTCCTAGAAGAGAGAATGAGCGCATAATTATCCAGGCTAACCATCGTTTAAAAACCAGGCTCATATTCACCACTTGTTTGTGAAAGAAGTTTTACCGTGCCGGCTATCATATCACTTTCCATGCCTTTTGCTCTAATAGTCATATTGGGTTGCGCGACAGTAATGGGATCTTGGGTTGAGGCAAATTGTTTTTCTGGAAACACAGAGAGCGATGAGGTCTTGATTAGTGTTGCCGGGGAGGAATAATCCGCTGGGTGATGGATAACCACTTTATTCCAAAAAAGAATTTGATCAATACCTTGGGTTGCTTTTGCATAGTGAGAAGTGACAAACCAGGGTTGATGTGATGGGCGATAAATCGTTAGCTCAGGCGAAAGAATATCGGTGCTATCATTTTCTGCGTAATGAATCATTTTTGTGGTTACTAGCTTGAGGCTAGGTTTGCCTTGTTTGTTCATGATTAGTGCGACTACACCCTCCATGTAGGCGTCCATCGTAGTAGCAGCGGGTCTAGCAGGATTTTTAGTTGGCTTCACAGTAAAGAGTGACCAGGCAGATAAGCTAGCAGCAATAAGAATTAGCAAACCAACCAAGGTTTTTTGATAAGGCATAGTACCAAAACCCTCACTCTACTGATTTAAATACGAGTTTAACATCGGCATATATAGATCTTGTGCCTTAAGAATAAGATCGCAAATTTCACGCACAGCACCTTTGCCACTTTTATGTGTCGTGACGTAATCCGTATATTGGCGCATTACATCAGGTGCGTTGGGTACGGTAATGGCAAGGCCTGCACGACGCAGCAGGGGGATATCGGGAAAATCATCACCCATATAAGAAATTTGCTGGTCCGATAATTGGAGTTTCTGCTTGATATCTTCATAGGCGGGGACTTTGTTTTCTTGGCCTTGGTAGAAATGCTGAATGCCAAGATCTAAGACCCGGCTAGCAACGCTAGCAGATTCTTTAGCTGTAATAATGGCTATCTGGATGCCCACTTTTTGCAATAATCGGATGCCAAATCCATCGTGAATATGAAAAGCTTTATATTCACCTCCTTTGGCACCATAGAGCACTTCGCCGGTAGTGAGCACGCCATCAACATCGAAGATAGCTAACTTGATATGTTTTGCCTTATCTATAACTGGCTGCATTTATGCTACCCCTGCGCGCAAGATATCGTGGATGTGCACAATACCTTGCGGATGATTGTATTCGTCAGTGATGATTAATGCAGTAATTTTATAGGATTCCATGATACTCAATGCTTCTGCTGCGAGGATGCCTGGTTGTATGACCTTAGGGTTTTTAGTCATGACTTGTCGAATAGGGGTCTGATGAATATCTGCGTTATTATCGAAGGCTCTGCGCACATCGCCATCAGTGAATATGCCGATGAGCTGGTCATCGTTGTCTAAGACGGTGGTCATGCCTAATTTTTTTTGAGTCATTTCCATTAAAGCTGTTTTTATCGATGCCTGATGATGTACCTTAGGGATAGCATCACCTTTGTGCATAATTTCGTCAACCAAGAGTAAGAGGCGCCTGCCTAGCGTGCCGCCGGGATGCGAAAGGGCAAAATCTTTTTCTGTAAAGCCGCGACGTTCCAACAGTGCCATGGCTAGCGCATCACCCATGACTAATGCGGCGGTGGTGCTAGTCGTGGGCGCTAGACCCAATGGGCACGCTTCTTTTTCAATGCTGACATCAATATTAATGGTTGCCGCCTGCGCTATAGTGGAGTGGGGTTTGCCAGTCAAGGTAATGAGTGGCACATTCAAGCGTTTGATAAAAGGAATCAGTGAGATGATTTCTTCTGTTTCTCCAGAATAAGAAAGTACTAGCAAGACATCTTGTTGAGTAATCATGCCGATATCACCATGTTTGGCTTCACTGGGGTGGACAAAAAAGGCTGGACTACCAGTGCTAGCAAAAGTGGCGGCAATTTTTCGACCAATATGGCCAGATTTTCCTACTCCCATGACAACAATGCGGCCGTGACAAGATATAAGGCGCCGACATGCATTGGCAAAACTATGATCAAGGCGGTGCATAAGCGCGTGGATGGCTTTTGCTTCATTCTCAATAACTGTACGACCCAACCCACAGAATTGATCAAGATCAGAGTCTAATCCACATAATTTCTCAATGTCTTGCATCATTTCCTGAGTTCCTAAATTTGACAAAGTTGCTTAAAATACCTTATCTTAGCTTTATATGCCTGCTGCGACAAGCGAGTCGAGGCCAAGCCCAAAATGGATAATTTAGTTGAGATTGGCCAATTATCATTCCAACACGAAAATGGTAGAGCTATTTTCGATAGCGTGGATATTTGTATTCCTCGTGGCAAAATCACGGCCATTATGGGGCCTAGCGGTACAGGTAAAACCACGCTATTGCGCCTTGTCGGCGGCCAACTCAGTCCTACCCGGGGTTATATTACGGTAGCTGGACGCAATGTTCATCAACTATCTCGCAGGGCATTATATCAATTACGCATGCAAATGGGGATGTTATTTCAAAGTGGCGGCTTATTTACCCATTGCAATGTGTTCGAGAATGTTGCCTTTCCTTTACGTGAACATACGCGTCTTACAGACTCCATGATTCATAGCCTTGTGCTAATGAAATTACAGATGGTAGGGTTACGAGGCGCAGCGGACTTAATGCCTAATGTATTGTCAGGCGGTATGGCAAGGCGAGTGGCTTTGGCAAGGGCGATTGCTATGGACCCAGAGCTAATTATGTACGACGAGCCTTTTACTGGTCAAGATCCTATCTCAATGGGGGTATTGATTAAGCTGATACGTACGTTAAATGATGCGTTAGGATTGACTAGCGTGATTGTGTCACACGATGTGCAAGAAACTTTAAGCATTTCAGACTATGTTTATATTATCGCTGATGGAAAAGTGGTAGGTCAGGGTACGCCGCAGGAGGTGCAAAGCCACCCTTCAGAACAGTTGCAACAGTTTATTAAGGGATTACCTGATGGACCTGTGCCATTTGATTATCCAGCTAAGCGTTTAAAGGATGATTTTTTATCGGAGTAAGACATGCTTACCCATATCGTGGAATTAGGCAAATTTGGCATCAATGAGTTGAGAGAGTTTGGTAAAGCAGGCGTTTTACTCTACCGAGTATTGATATGCTGGCCAAACTTTCGCAAAGGAGTGCCCTTAACGTTACAGCAAGTCTATATGGAGGGCGTCTTATCTTTGCTGATTATTGTCGTTTCTAGTCTTTTTATCGGTATGGTTGTTGCTTTGCAAGGTTATCATACCTTAGCAAAATTTGGTGCAGCTCAACAATTAGGCCCTTTAGTGGCACTAAGTGTCACTCGGGAGTTAGGCCCTGTGGTGACGGCGATTTTGTTTGCTGGGCGTGCGGGTTCGGCGGTGACGGCTGAAATAGGGCTAATGAAGGCAACCGAGCAGTTGTCTAGTATGGAAATGATGGCGGTGGATCCATTTCGACAAATCATTTCTCCGCGGTTTTGGGGTGGTTTTATTTCTATGCCTTTGTTGACGCTTATATTCAACGCCGTGGCTATTTATGGGGCTTATCTGGTGGGGGTGCAATGGTTAGGCCTTGATCCAGGTGTATTTTGGGCAAATATGCAGGATTCAGTAGATTTTCATCTAGATATAGTCAACGGCATACTGAAAAGCGTGGTCTTTGGTATCGCTGTGTCGTGGATCGCTGTTTACCAAGGGTATGATGCTAAGCCAACCTCTGCAGGCATTGCGATTGCAACAACACGTTCTGTCGTTTACTCCTCGCTGGCTGTGCTTGGACTGGATTTTGTATTAACTGCCATGATGATAAGAGGGTGGTGATGATGTCACAAAAAATGGTTGAGGGGTTAGTCGGCGTATTTGTATTAGCTGCTATACTTGCGTTGTTAGTGCTGGCGCTAAAAGTGAGTGGCTTAACCAGCTTTTTCCCTGGAGAAGGATTTATGGTGACCGCTTACTTTGATGAGGCAGGACAATTGAAAGTGAGAGCGCCGGTAAAAGTGGCTGGGGTGCAGGTGGGTGAGGTAAAAAGCGTGGAGTTAGATCCTACTACTTTCAGAGCCTTAGTGAAAATGCAAATAAACAAAAAATACAACGATATTCCCGATGATTCCTCAGCCAGTATTATGACTGCCGGTTTACTAGGCGATAACTACATTGCTATCACTCCTATGTATAGCAAGACAGCCTTGGCTAATGGCAGTCAAATTCAATACACACAACCCGCTATTATTTTAGAAAAATTGATCGGACAGTTAATTTACAAGATCGGCAACTCTGGCAAGGAGGAGCAACATGAAAAGATTTAATATTTTTGCTTCGATCTTATTGATGTGTTTTTGTATGAGCATGATGCCTTTTGCGATAGCGCACAGTAATGACAGCGACCCTGTTGCCTTATTGCAGTCTATTGCTGATAAGATGTTAGCTCAGTTGCAGGCGAATAAGGCTACTTTAAAGACTAATCCGCGAGTGGTTTACTCATTAGCTCGCAGTATTGTCGTTCCTTATGCCGATTTATCTGAAATGTCTAAGCGAGTATTACCACCGCAGACCTGGTCCCAGGCGACTCCTGGACAGCGTGCGCAGTTTGAGCGGGAGTTCACTACGACATTGATACGTACTTATGCCTCAGCATTGGCTTCGTATAAAGATCAGGAGATCAAGTTCTATCCGGTACGTGGTGGGTATGCAGGCAAGAGTGCGGTGCAAGTCAATAGTGAGATAGTCAATGCTGACGGGCCCGCGATTTCTGTTACCTATCGCTTAGTTAATATCAATGGTCACTGGCGATTATACGATATGTCAGTGGAAGGAATTAGCATGCTTGAGAGTTTTCGCTCACAGTTTGCTGACATTCTTTCTCAAGGTGATATTAATCAGTTAATAAGCCAGTTATCAACGCACAATGAGCGTCGCTAACTAATGACTACACGAGCTAGCATTGCCAAACAAGACTCTACTTTCATCGTCAGTGGCGATTTAAACTTCTCTACAGTGACTCAGGTGTGGCGAGATAGCCTTCCGCTGTTGTCTCCTCAGCAGAAATTATTGTTCGACTTCTCTCAAGTCAAATCGGCTAACAGCGCTGGCCTGGCGCTTATTATTGAATGGCTGAAGTACGCTAAACGAGAAGCTAAAGTAGTTCAGCTTCAGCATTTTCCGCAGCAATTATGGTCTATTGCAGGTGTTTCTGGTGTGGATCAACTGTTGCGTGAGTCTATTTCCTAAATTGGGTTGAGCGAGTTTTTTCCTGTTGATCAAAAAAAGTTCTTGACCTGTGAGCAAAAATCTCTAAAATTCGATTGAAAATTCCATTAAATATACCAAGTTGAGGTCGATAGGCATGAATCGAAAGCCCACTAAAGCAGAACTGCTTAATTCTGAGGTAAAACATTTTGATATTACTCAGCCCCTCTCATGGCAAACGTTAGTTCATTCCATGCAAGGTACTGCGTTTCAAGCGCGGAATTTAGCACGTGCGGCAGATATCTATGAGCAAATGCTCAAAGATAAAGACTGCTCTATTATTCTCTGCTTAGCTGGCTCATTGATTAGTGCCGGTATGAAAAAGATTGTAGTCGATATGATAGAAAACAATATGGTCGACATGATTGTTTCTACGGGCGCTAATATCGTTGATCAAGATTTCTTTGAGGCTTTAGGTTTTAAGCATTATCAAGGTACGCCTCACATCGATGATGAAATGTTGCAAGGCCTTATGATTGATCGGATTTATGATACCTATATTGATGAAGATCACTTGCGTATCTGTGATCATACTATTCGTGATATTGCTAATCAGCTGCAGCATAGACCTTATTCTTCACGCGAAGTTATTTACAAAATGGGTGAGTACTTACAAGAGTATCATCCAAAGTCAGAATCGATTGTTCGTTCTGCTTATATGAAAAAACTTCCTATTTTTGTGCCTGCGTTTAGCGATTGCAGCGCCGGATTTGGTTTTGTAATGCATCAAGTGGAACACCCAGATCAGCATGCTTCGATCGATTCAGTAAAAGATTTTCGTGAATTAACCCAATTAAAAATTAAGGCGGGAGAAACGGGGTTATTGATGATGGGTGGTGGTGTGCCAAAGAATTTTGCACAAGATATTGTGGTTGCCGCAGAATTATTAGGGGTAGAGGCGCCATTACACAAATATGCAGTGCAGGTGACAGTGGCGGATGAGCGTGATGGTGCTTTATCTGGTTCCACCTTACGTGAAGCTTGCTCCTGGGGTAAGGTAGCGGTGGTGCATGAGCAAATGGTATTTTGTGAAGCGACGATAGCGTTACCGGTGATTACTGGTTTTGCTTATGAGCGAGGGGCATGGAAATCTCGACAGGCAAAACAGTATCACATGGTGTTCGCTGAACTTTCCACACCCGTGAGTGCTTGAGCGGTGGAGGCGACGTGCGGGAGGGCGAAGAATACTGCAGCTTCATCAACCTGGGAAGTTAAAGACAGTAAAGAGATTTATAATGTCGAACATTGGGGCGCCGGCTTTTTTGATATTAGTGACAAAGGCCATGTCGTTGTGCACCCTTTACGGAAAGGCTATTCACAGCCTATTGACTTGCATGAATTGACGAAAGAGCTACTAGCTAAACAGCTTACCTTGCCGATTCTGATACGCTTCCCTGATATTCTTCGGCAGCGTGTCGCAAATATGTATGATGCTTTTCTGGGCGCGATTCAAGGGGCTCGTTACCAAGGGAACTATACGGCCGTTTACCCTATTAAAGCGAACCAGCAGCGTTATGTTGTGTCGGAAATTATTGGCTATCAAGACCATATGGTTGGTTTAGAGGCGGGCAGTAAACCGGAGTTGCTAGCCGTATTAGCGTTAGCAGAAAAGCCTGGCACACTCATTATTTGCAATGGCTATAAAGACCGTGAGTATATTCGTCTGGCGCTAATTGGGCAGCACTTAGGGCACCGCGTACACATCATTTTAGAAAAGTATTCTGAAATTGACATTGTGCTTGATGAAGCACGCAAACTCGGGGTGAAGCCAAATTTAGGTGTGCGATTGCGTTCTGGAAGTACTTTTTCAGGTAAATGGCAAAAAACGGGTGGCGAAAAATCGAAGTTTGGTTTAACTGCTTCGCAAGCATTAAATCTTATCGAACGTTTGCAACAAGAAAATTGCTTAGATAGTTTGCGGTTGTTGCATTTCCATTTTGGTTCGCAAATTGCCAATATTTTTGATATCCAGAAAGGCGTGCGTGAATGCGCGCGTTACTATGCAGAATTGCGTGAGTTAGGTGCACCGATTACTATCGTTGATGTGGGCGGTGGCTTGGGTGTCGATTACGATGGCACGCATTCGCGTCGCTTCAGTTCAATTAATTACAGCATGCAAGAGTATGCGAATAATATCGTATTTACTTTGCAGGAGATTTGTGACACGAACGGATTGCCACATCCCGATATTATTACCGAATCAGGTCGTGCCATGACGGCACATCATGCCGTGTTGATTACGAATGTGGTTGGTTGCGAAACGGTGCAAGTTCCTAAGTATTTCTGTATTGAGGACACCAGCGATCTGTTAGTGAAAAACCTCTATGAAGGTTTACAGTCATTAACCTCAAGAACTGCTTTAGAAGCGTATCATGACGCTTGTTATTGGATGCAAGAAGCACATAGTAAGTATTTGCACGGCATTATGAGTATGAAAGAGCGCGCTTATGTTGAGCAATTATACTTGGCTACTTGTTGGCAAGTACGAGAGTTGCTTAAGTGTGAAGTTAAAGCGCATCGCGAAATCTTTGATGAGTTAAATGAGAAATTGGCCGATAAATTCTTTGTGAATTTCTCATTGTTCCAATCCTTGCCTGATGCGTGGGCGATTGATCAAGTGTTTCCAATTTTGCCTTTATCAGGGTTAGACAGTGTGCCGGATCGACGTGTTATTTTACAGGACTTAACCTGTGATTCTGATGGCAGCATTGATTACTACATCGATGGCCAAGGCTTAGAAACCACCTTACCATTGCCGGCCTATAAAGCGAGTCAGCCTTATTGGCTGGCGATGTTTCTTGTTGGTGCCTACCAGGAAATTCTCGGCGATATGCACAATCTGTTTGGTGATACAGACTCCGTGAATGTGGTTTTAGAGGAGAGTGGTGGCTATCGCTTAGAACAAGTGGAGTCCGGCGATTTGGTGAAAGATGTATTACGCTATGTGCATTATGATTCTGATAAGTTGATTCAGTCTTACCATAAGCAGTTTATGCATTCGACATTGCCAGAAGCAGAGAAGCAAGGGTATCTGCAAGAATTAATTGCTGGCATGAATGGTTATACTTATCTGGAAGATTAGTTTTCTTCACGGGGCCGAGCGGAGATCATAAGCAAATATGAAAAATTTTGACCCCAACGCAGCCGCGTCAGAAGATTCTGGAATTTTTGGGCTTCCATATAGTGTTGAGGAAGCTGATCTTGTATTAGTTCCTGTGCCATGGGAAGTCACGACTTCCTATGGTGGTGGCACTTCGCAGGGCCCACAAGCAATCCTTCAAGCAAGTAAACAGGTAGATCTGTTTGATGCTGAATTAGGGAATTTTTTCGAATCCGGTATTGCTATGCTAGATGAATCTCCTCAGGTTCGGCAATGGAATGCGATAGCATGTAAAGCTGCACAAATCGTTATTGATGCAGGTGGCGCAGCCGGGGACGTTGCTCTTGATGTGGCAGTGAACGAAGTAAATGATTATGGTGTAAAATTAAATCACTATGTTTACAGTGAGACTAAACGTCTTCTTTCGCAAGGTAAATTAGTAGGCATTGTGGGTGGCGATCATTCTACTCCGTTGGGCGCTATTCAAGCATTCTTAGAGAAATATCCAAACATGGGAATTTTACATTTTGACGCTCATGCTGATCTGCGAAAAGCATTTGAAGGATTTGAATATTCACACGCATCTATCATGTATAATGTCATTGCAAAAACATCATTACAAAAACTAGTTCAGGTTGGGGTCCGCGATTTCTGCGAAGAAGAGTTCGATTTTATTCAAAAAAACCAGGACAGAATAGCTACATTTTTTGATGCTAGTTTATCTGAGAAAAAGATGGAAGGTAAATGCTGGTCTATTTTATGTGACGAAATTATTCAGCACTTGCCGCCTGATGTTTATGTTTCATTCGATATTGATGGCTTAGATCCCCGTTTTTGCCCTAACACCGGAACACCCGTTCCTGGCGGGTTGGATTTTAATGAGGCTTTGTATTTGGTAAAAAAAGTTGTGCGCTCAGGAAGAAAAATAATTGGCTTTGATCTTAATGAAGTATCACCTGGTGATTCTGATGCAGAATGGGATGCTAATGTAGGTGCTCGTCTTCTCTATAAGCTTTGTGGCTGGACTATGGTAGGTGTATAACGATTAGATTAGCGGCGCGCTCTTTTTTCCTCTCTGCTATGGAGAGAATCTTCGACCTTGATACAGTCACCACGAAGTGCCTGGATCGCCACGTCCCTGAAATGTCGTAACACTTCGCCAGTACTAGGCTCCTGACGCATCAGTTTATCTGCATTATCTTTGAGTTTTGATAGTGCAGTGAGCGCAGTAACCAGATCATCTTTAGCGCTGCTGGGGGGCGGTGAAAAAAGAGTAAGGCTGTGAGGTTGCGCTTGCTGTTTGGCATTAATGGCACTCAGAGCTTCTTGCAGGACCTGCTGAATTCTTCTGAACTCGACGAATAAAGTTTGGACGTCTGTTCTAGCAAATATCTCTGATCGTGTATCGCATTTTCCTGCATAGTCAACTGCTTGGTTAAAACCAATCAACCTTGCGTAGGCTGCGTCGCTAGGTGATAAGAACGCATCCGTAGAATTGGCAACAGCCACACTTTTCAGGGAGTAGCATCCCGTTATGCCATCGCATAGTCTTTGTAGGCTGCCCCCACTTAGATTGCCTATACCGTTGTTGGCAATGTTTAGCTGTAGAAGCCGAGATTGTTGCAGCGCATCAGCTAGCTCTCGTATACGTTTTCTCATAGCTCCCCTATATTACAATGGCTAATGTCTAGCTCTTCAAGAGAGCATTTTTGTATGATATCAGTTATCTTTTGCCATGACCTTTCATCCAATCGATCAAGCTGGCAGCCAGACAGGCTGAATATTTTAAGTGTTGTAATGTTTTTGATTCTATCCAGTAGTTCGTGTCGCCGTTGTGGATTGAGCTCTTCTAGTGGGTGTGGATTATTACCAATAATGCTTACTTCTTCCAATGAAGAGATATTTATATTGTCGAGAAACTCTTTCCAGCGTTTTTTATCACATCGATGTAACTCGTTATTGCTTACATGTAATGCAGTTAAATTAAACGCATTGCTGGCTGTTATTATTGCTAGCCATTCCCTTGCAGGGCAGCGAGCTATTGAAAAATTCATGGGGTAATCCATAGATAAGTCATGATTAAGATCCATCATGGCTATGTAGAGATTGGTCACGATGCGCTTTATTGCTTCATTATCAGAGAAAGATAAGAGTGTTGTGCTAAGTATTCTTTTTCTCTGTTCATTTGATAGCATTGTCTTTAATTGACGTAATTCAGGTATGGTAAGACTTTCATGTACCGGTGGTGCGTCTTGATCATGAGGGTGTAATAAGCTGGCTAATTGGCTCGGTAGAGATGGTTGATGGGTGGCGCCTTGTTTTGAGATTGCTTTTCTTAATTGGTCATACAAACCACTCTCATCAATACGACTTCGTGCCATTGGCCAGTACTCCTCTCCATACCCTTAAAGCTTAATGGTTACCTACTTGGTAATTATAGCAGCTTATTTAAGCTTATATTGTCTTGAAGAGCATTTTTTATCCAATATAAATTATTTTTAAAATCAATTAGTTATGGATATTTGTAATAAGGCTAGCGTATTGGCTTAGAGGGAAATAAAATAGGTGCTTATTTATTATCAGGGGAGGGTATTATGCGGTTAATTTTGCTGGGTAGTCCCGGGGCTGGTAAGGGGACACAAGCCAAATTTATCACTGAGAAATATCATATCCCTCAGATTTCCACGGGTGATATCTTACGCGCTGCTATTCAGAGTGGCACTGAGTTTGGGACGAAGGTAAAGCAGATTGTTGAAAGTGGGCAGTTGGTTACTGATACTATTATGATTCAATTGGTTGAAGAGCGAATTAGACAGGCGGACTGCGCAGCGGGTTTTTTGCTAGATGGGTTCCCCCGTACAGTTCCTCAGGCTGAGGCTTTACGTTTGCATCATATTGATATAGATTTTGTTTTTGATATTGATGTAGCCGAAGAGGAATTAATTAAGCGATTAAGTGGGCGTCGAATTCATCCCGCATCAGGCCGGGTGTATCATCTGCTTAATCAGCCTCCGCAGGTCGAGGGTAAAGATGATGTGACGGGCGAGTCTTTAGTGCAACGCTTAGACGATCAAGAAGAGACTGTGCGGCGACGCTTAGAGGTTTATCATGCTCAAACTGAGCCCTTACGTGAGTATTATGCAAAGCTAGCGGCTAGCGGTGCAGAGGGCGCGCCATACTATATGGAGGTTGAAGGTTATGCGGCGGTCGAAACAGTCAGAGACAAAATTTTCTCCATTTTAAATACAAGAAAAGGGGCGACAAAATGAAACTAATCAAGCTTTGTTTATTAGCTGTATTGCCAGCGTTGACTGCATATAGCCTCGCGTCTTATGCCAATTCCCCAGTAGGCGTATGGCAGACAATAGATGACGTGAGTGGCAAACCGAAGGCAATCGTGGAAATACAGCAGGGTGCGGATAATAGTTTTATGGGGAAAATTCTTAAGGTTTTTCCACAGCCCGGCAAGAGTCCACATGAATTATGTGCCGAATGTAAGGGTGATAAACATAATCAGCCTATTGTAGGCATGTCTATTATCTCTGGGCTAAAAGCAGTGAAACAAAATCAATGGGGCAAAGGTGAGATTCTTGATCCTGCCAATGGCAAGACCTATAGCTGCCATGTTCGTATGACAGATAGTGGCGATAAATTGAATGTACGCGGTTATATTGGCATGCCATTACTCGGTCGAACGCAAACATGGGTGCGTGTGAAAGAGGTAGGTTAGCTAGATCCATCAAATAGGCAGTAACCCAAGCGTAATTACCACGCCAGACATGGTGATTAAAAATAACAGTAATGGCTTGCCACCAGGAACCATAAACCCGCTAGCCATTTTTTTATGATAGCGTCCGCGCCATACCATAAGCGCAGGTAACAGTATCATTAAGATAGCGCAGTAAATACCGGCGTACCCTAATGCGGTAACAAATGCGCCAGGATAAAATAGCGCAACAGCTAATGGCGGTATAAATGCAATTAGCATGATGAACATATTATTCCAGCCTTTTCTTTCCACTGAGAAGCCATCAGCTAAGAAATCAGCTAAGCCTAGCGACACGCCCAGGAAAGCGGTGGCCAGGCAAATAGAGGTGAATAACCTGGCGATATCGGTAATCACCTGCTTTTGCAGTAGCACATGAAGCTGCTCAACGAACTCACTGGTAGAGCGTCCGGATTGGAGCATAGCAACTAAACCATTTTCTCCATCGCGAGAAATAATGCCCATAATAGTTAAGTTCCAGGCGATATAACACACTAGTGGGATCAGGCTGCCAATGAGAATTGCTCGACGTAGCATGGCTTTATCATCATGAAAATAGACGCGCAAGCTAGGGACAATAGTAGCATAACCAAATGATACGATGCAGACTGTTGCGCTATTAGTGATATAGGATAACTGCCCACCTGTTAACTTGGCGGGTGATACATAAGGGAAAATAAGGCCGACGAGTAACAAATAAGAGCCTAGTTTAACAAACATTAAACCTCTATTAACGTAATCAATACAGCGGACTCCTAGATATACTATGTAACCTAATACTACTGTGAATAAAGCACAGGAGAAGAATGGCGATACTTTTATTCCTAGTTGTAATAGTAAATTACGGAAGAAATCACCTCCGCCAGTAATATAAGCAGCTAATAACGAATATAACAACAATAAGTAAGTGATCCATGCCACAATTTGCCCTGGTTTACCGAGCGTTGCTTTTGCCATGGAGATAAGATTGTTGTTTCTAGGCAGCCAGAGATTCACTTCAACAATAAGAAACGCACTGGCGGTCATAATAAACCAGCATATAAGTAGCGCTAGACTTGAGTATGCGAACCCTAGTTGAGAAGTGGCAATAGGCAGTGCGAGCATAGCGCCGCCTATGGTTGTGCCAATAATTAACAAGATTCCACCCAGCAATCGCATATTCATCTTTAATTCCCGCCGAAAAACATTTCGTACTATTACATGAGTACAAAGTGATGTCAATGGGTAAGCTGCGGGCTTACTATCTGCTGATAGAGAGCTTCCCGCGACTTATCAAAAGTGTCTTGGTAAAAAAGCATTTCTATCTGAATAAATGTTGAGGCTCCATTGCGGAATCAATGCTAGCTTGTGATTGTAAGCGTTGTTGCTCGGCGAAGTCAGCTAAAAATTGTTTGGTAAAGACAGCGTTATCATTATCCAATAGTCCAGCTAGCATAAGGCTGATCGTTTCATAGTGACCTTCTTCACGTTGCTCCTCATCGAAAGTCTGCCAATTATTTATTTGTCCATGTAATTTGATTAAGGCATTGATAATATTATTAGGTGACCTAGTCTCTATTTCCTCAAGAAATTTTCCCACTATGGCATGACCATTTCGAGTAGAGCTCGTATAAGCATATTTTTCACAATAAAGCGTCATCATGGTCTTGGTCAGTGCTTTGATATCCAGTGGGGCAGAGGTTGCCAAGGAGTCAATGAGTATCTTTGTTGCCATATCTGCACTGTATTTGGCAACGAGCATCTTCATGAATTCTTCATAAGCACGAACAGTTCTCCCAGAAGGGTCTCGATTGACAATTAATCTTTGATAGTCGTAACTAAAGCTGTGTTGTGTTGAATTGGATTGATTAAAGTCTAAGAGTAATCCAGGTTGTGGTAAGTAAGTATGCTGACATATGTAATTTTTAACATCTTTAGCAGTTAATGGTAAGTTGAGGCGTTGATAGATTTGCAACGTATTAAGAATCCCTTCTCGCTCAAAGTTATCCATAATTGAAAAATAGTAGTTATCAAGGCTATTACTATCAATGCTAGCGCGACTTTCTGATTTTTTTAACAGATCTAATAGATTTTTTTCTCTCTGTAACTCCAACAAAACAGTGCCAATATCTTTATCGCCATAAAAAGATAGTACTGCTAAAGTACGAGTGAGCGTGCCATCCACATCATTATAGTTTAAAACGCCTAAACGATAACAGCCTTGATGATAACCGAGTGCGTTACAACCTGATTGTCTAAAGTCTTCAAGTGATACATGAATAGCTAATGGAGATATGGCGGTCACATCGCAGCTGAGTTCCTGGGCTAGCCGTCGTCTAGCGATAACATTAGCATTGATCACGTTTAATCTGGCATGAACTGTCATTGCATCTGCAGTAGATTGATGCGTGCACTCCATATAACGACGCGGGCGGTCTGGGCCAGCTGCAATACAAGCTGAGGAAACGGTTAGGTTATTTCGCAGTAAATAGTCTGCTAATTGTTGATAGTGATCTTCATCTTGTACCCCAGTATCACCGGTGATTACTATAACGTGGCTACTACCTTTTTGGTGAATCATGAAGCCCATATATAAGGAGGCATTGATGTCTGGCATGCTCACGGCGATTTCACGATTGCTAGCGTGTCTGGCAGGAATGGCGTGAATATTTACGGTTCTCTCAATGCCTTGTAAATCACGGATATTAACCTCTACTTCGTCATCCCAGCTAGTTAGTTCCACAACATGTTGAAATCCCCAACTACGTAAGTAGTGTGCATCCCCTGCTGGAACAATAATTAATGGATCAATACCACGAGTAGCTTCTCTGATGGTTTTTTCATCCATGTGATCATAATGATTATGGCTGTAACAAAATACGGGTATCAGAGGGTAGCAGTCTGTAGGAATGCCGGGCTCAGTTTTACGTCCATATAGTACTTTGGAAGCACAAGCATAGTTAATTGGATCAAATGCAATAGACATTGCTTCGGTATGAACTAATTCACTAGCGTGGCCAATATGAAAATGAGTAGCTTTAGTTTCTGCATTGGCTGATGTTATTAGAATAGGAAGTTTAAACTTAATCGATGCCCCTGTGCCTCGGTAAAAATTACCCGATTCAAAAGCAACCCGTTCACTGGCGGTTAATGGTGCGCCTGATTTAACTTTTTTCCATGCGGAGATAAAGTCAGTTCTTTCTATCTCATGCCTATCAATATCTCGTCCACGCATAAAGTGATTCTTTAATTGCGAGCGTCCGCTAGGGGTAAAGAAACCTACCACATTAGATAGTTGGGTGTCGAGCCCGATACATTTATTGGCTACTTTATATGCCTCAACAAAACCAGATTTTTCAGCGGTGTCGACATCATTAGCCCGATAATAATACCGCATTCTGCCATTATATTCTTGGTGGGTAGCAGCTCTAAATACGGAGCCGGGGCTGTGATGGATAACCCGATATGACACCTCAGTATGATTCGCATTACCTAGTAGTGGGTGGTGAATTGGCAGAGCACCTAATTTTGTTAATATATCAATTTTATGCATGTCACTAGATGCAGCCGCTTGTTCAGTAGTGAGCTCGGTAATCCTGAGAAATAAACCATTATAACGTGTCACCATTAATAGGAAGTAATTTAGATAAGGATTTGTTATCTCTGTTTTTTCGAGTATTCTTGCATGTTGCTCAATCTCGATTATTAACTTGATGATATTGTCATGAAAATTCTGCAAGGCTATCGGAACGGCTGTTGGGTGGGAGGTGGGGTATCGTACAAATCGCCCGGTAAAACTAATTTTACCGTCCGCTTCAAGTTGGACAATAGCGACTTTTTCAGGGTGTTGTTGGATGTCAGCGACGATTTGTATGAGGTTGCTTGTCATGGCAACTAGTTTATGGGTATAAGCAATTACTTTTTGTTCAAAAGTATCCGTGTAATCAGGGCGGCTGAGTGCCATGGCCTTAACCTATATGGAGTCATTAATCTACTAAGATATAGGAACTTGCTTAAGAATATCTTAATAAAAACTACGGCTATGTATTTTGTCTGCTGCTATTAAGCGTATGAATATCGTGGGGGAGTCGGTATAAAAGAAAATGGCGATTCATTAAGAATCGCCATTTATATAAGTTAAGTATCTACTTCTTGGTACGTTTTGTTTTACGTTTAGCTGTCGTTTTCTTTGCAACTTTTCTTTTTGCTACTTTCTTCTTTGCAGGCTTTTTAACGGCCTTTTTAACTACTCTTTTAACTGCTTTCTTTGCTCTTGATACTGGTTTCTTCTTTGCCTTAGAAGTTGTTGCTTTCTTCTTTGCCCGTGGCATGATAATTTCCTCTTAAATGATTAACACACACAAGTATAGCAGAAATTAATGAGATTACACAAAGAGTAAGATGAAGATGGTAATATCAAACAATATTAATATCAGAAACAGATGTTCCAGATTTAAATGCGCAGTTTGGTTTCTTAACCGCACATAAAAACCCTATGTTGAAATGGGAGAAATACTTATCTCAGCAAGAAAATGGTGCGCATGTGACAAGAGCAACGACGTGGTTATTTTTATAGCTAGTTAAGAAATTATAATTGCCATGAGATTTTGTTAGTAAATTAATGATTTTATAATCTAAAAATATGAGGTTTTTTCACGAGGCCTAGTAAGCTTAGAGCCATTTTCGACGTTTAAAATACTTGTAGGGTAGCCAAGCTGATAGCAACATCAAACTGATCGCAAATAAATATCCCCCATGCCATGTTAGTTCTGGCATAAACCGGAAATTCATACCATAGATACTGGCAATTAATGTAGGGGGGAGAAAAATAACAGCAGCAACAGAAAATATTTTAATTATTTTATTTTGTTCGATGCTGACCATTCCTAAGGTTGCATCCAATAAGAAATTAACTTTATTTGAAATAAAATTGGCATGCTCACTGAGCGAGGCAATATCTTTGCTTAGCGTTACCAACCCTGACAATTGTCCGTCAATATCAATTTTCGATCCTGCTGATTGTCCAAGAAAGATAATTAAGCGACTAAAAGACACTAAGCTTTCTCGTACCTTCGTGTTGATATCGGCATTCATACCGATTTGTTGCATCAGTAGATGGTAGTCAATATTTACGGCGGTATGCTGCATAGGTTGAGGTTGAAAGATAGTTTTAGAATGCTCGTCTAGATGGTGGCTGATAATTTCAAGTATATCTGCTAACCGGTCAACCGTTGCATTGAGTAATTCAATAAAAACAGTAAGAGCATGATGATTTACCATCTCTAGTTTCTGTAGTTGCGAAGTAAATAAGCGAAAAGACTGTGGCTCGATATAGCGTAGCGTGATGAGTTGTTGGCCTGTTAAGATAAACGTAACCGCATCATATTTTGGCTCTGCTGAATCAGATTGGGCAAGCATGGTTGCTGTCATGAATAGAACGCCATGATTGTTTTTATAGAGGCGACTAGATAGCTCGATTTCACTCATTTCTTCGCGCGTTGGGATGTCTAGATTAAGTTGTCGTTCAATAAGCCGCTCTTCATCTCTGGAGGGGCAAAGTAAATCGATCCAAATGGCTTCCTTGAGGAGCACTTGATTTTCAGCGCTGATTGTCTGTGGGGTTAGAATTTTTTCCTCAAAATAGGCAACGATCATTGGTTTATGTCCCTTAGTTAACTTAAACGTCGTTTGCGTTTAACTATATTCAAAGATTCGATAAATAATGAAAAACCCATTGCAAAATAGATATATCCGCGCGGTATGTGGAAGTCAAAGCTGTCAGCAATTAATACCATGCCAATGAGTATTAAAAAGCTTAATGCGAGCATTTTAATTGTTGGGTGTCGTTCTATAAAACGGCTGAGAGGATGACTAGCAAACAACATGGCTATGATGGCTATTGTAATTGCAATAGCCATTAACCAAAAGCGCTGTGTGAGGCCAATAGCTGTTAACACACTATCGAGTGAGAAAATAATATCAAGTATGGCAATTTGGCTAACCACTAAGTAAAATCCATGGACACTAGCCACTGAATTTTTTTCGTTAGACTGTGGTTCTATCTCATTATGGATTTCTTGCGTTGCCTTGGCTAGTAAAAATAATCCACCAGTCAGTAAAAATATATCGCGACCTGAAATGGCTATGGAATATAGACTGAATAAAGGTGTGGTTAACTTGGTTATCCAAATAGCGGAGGCTAATAGTAACAGCCGAGTTACCCATGCTAAGGTAAGACCAATTTTCCGTGCTTTGGCTTGCTGATGAAGGGGTAGTTTTTGGGTGATAATAGCTAAAAAAACTAGATTATCGATGCCTAAGACAATCTCAAGAATGGTTAGAGTGGCTAGGCTTAATGTAATGTCTAGGAATATATTCATAAGTTACTTTCACCCTGCTTATTATTCAGCTTTATTTGCTTCTGCTTCAATCTCAATAGTCACTGTATCAGACACACCAGGAGTATATTTACCTAAGCCAAATTCAGATCGCTTGATCGTGGTACTTGCACTGAATCCCGCCGTTCTTTTTTGAGATAGAGGGTTCGTATCCAGTTTATTTAGCCTGACTGTTAGTACAATGGATTTGGTAATGCCATGTAATGTCAAATTGCCTGTCACTTTAGCGGTATTTTTACCTGCAACCTTTATTTTAGTGCTTTTGAAAGTAGCAGTGGGGAACTGGGCGACGTCAAGGAAATCGGTACCCTTAAGGTGATTATCTAGTTTAGGTATTCCCGTGACAATATTGGCAAGTTGTATTGTAACCTCTAGCTTACTATTATTTGGTTTTTCTTCATCAAGCCAGAGGTTGCCTTCTGCTAACCACTTTCCAGAAGGGCTTGAAAAGCCAAAATGGCTAACATGCCACTGCACATAAGTATGAGTGGGATCCAAAGTATACTTTTGAGTATCAGCGTAGGAGATGGTAGCAAAAAGCAATACGATAACTGCAAGTAAATAAGTGGGTAAAAATCGCATGAGGAATTCCTTTTCTAATGTTATTTTATTGCTGTCTTTTTTGCGCATTAACTCATGTAACATACCTGAATTATAAAACTATTTATAGCCATTTATTACTCAAACGAGGCGGAGAAAATGCTTGTATCCATCAGCTAGCCTACCTATAATAGCCGGTAATTCCTATTACCGGCTATTTATGGAAAAGACATTATGAGCAATGAGCATGCGCCAATACCGCTATTTGATGCACTCGAATACCTTGAATCATCGCTGGATGAGCAAATCACCCAAATCCAATCTAGACTGCCATCAGATATTCCTGCTAATGAAGTTGCATCTGATTATCAGCACACCTGTCAGTTTTTACATGCTTATCGTGGCAGCGCTGAAACCTTCAAATCTTATCGCAGAGAGATCGAACGACTGTTGCAATGGTCTTGGTTCATCCATCAAAAAACATTAAAGGCATTGCGTCGCAGTGATTTAGAATCGTTTCTTGAATTTTGCCAAGCACCGCCTAAGCGCTGGATTGGCGTCAAACATGTGACACGCTTTATCATCAATCAAGATGGTTTGCGTATTGCTAATCCTAACTGGCGACCATTCGTTGTTACCATCAGCAAAAAAGCTCATCGCGATGGTGAAGTTCCAGATGTTACATCATTCACGTTGTCACAAAGCGCCCTACAAGCGATTTTTGCCATCTTAAGTAGTTACTTTAATTACTTAGAGCAGGAAGAATATACGTTCGGAAATCCTGTCGCACAAATCCGCCAAAAAAGTAAATTTCTACGTAAATATCATGGCAAAAAAACGATTCGCCGACTATCTGAATTACAATGGGCTTACATCATTGAAACGGCTGAAATGATGGCCGCTGAAAACCCTGAACTACATGAGCGCACCCTCTTTATCATGAATGCTCTTTTTGCTATGTATTTGCGAATTTCCGAATTAGCTGCAAGTCCTCGCTGGATACCGCAAATGGGGCATTTTTATCAAGACATAGATAGCAACTGGTGGTTTAAAACAGTAGGTAAAGGTAATAAAGAACGTGATATCAGTGTCAGTGATGCCATGCTTGCTTCGCTGAAGCGCTACCGTAACAGTTTAGGCCTATCTTCCCTGCCCTCGCCTGGTGAATCAACAGCGCTTGTACCAAAGGCCGTTGGCAAAGGCCCTATTAATGGTACACGGTATATTCGCAAAATCGTGCAGGATTGTTTTGATCGAACTATCGAACGTTTGAAAACGGACGGATTTATTGAAGATGCTGAAATGATTATGGTTGCAACCGTGCATTGGTTGCGTCATACGGGTATTTCCGAAGATGTTAAAATACGTCCGCGCGAACATGTTAGAGATGATGCGGGACATAGTTCTAGCGCGATTACAGATCAGTACATTGATATCGAGTTGCGTGCAAGACATGCTTCTGCGAAGAAAAAACCAATAAAATTGTAATTTACGTTTTCTAAAATACTTCATGTCGGCTGCTAAACAGCCATCTAAGTATTTAGCAGTCATTACCCATCAACTATCTTCTTGATGTGGATATATGAAAATATTTTGACTACATTTTCCACGCCATCGGTGCTACTCGCGATTTCAACAGCAGCTTGAGCCTCCTCTTGCTGCAATGTTCCCATTAAATAAACAGTACCATCTTCAGTGACTACCTTAACCTTACTACCATCGACATCTTCAGAAGCGACAAGCTTTGCTTTTACTTTAGTTGTAAGCCAGGCATCGCTTACTTGCTTCAAAGTTGATGGTGGTGGTGAGACAGTAATAAAGTTATAAACATGTTCCACGTTAGGAATGGCTTTAACGGTTTCTTCAGCTTGTTTTTTTTGCCAAGCTGTAGGTACTTGGCCTGCAAGTAGCACCTCGGCATTATAAGTTGAAATATTGATACTAGTATTTTGAAATAGCGTGGATTTTATATACAGAGCTTGATTAGCTTGTAAAGTGATGAGCTGATCATCGACTGACTTTTTGAAACTATGATGGTTGTAAATGATCTGCGCACCTGATGTTGCTACCTGTGCACAGCCTGAAGATAAACTAAGGGCTAAAAAAAAGATCCATGTCAGCGGTATTTTACGCATATTCCTTAGAGTCGCAGCAAAGCTACCAGTAGAAAATAATTATAAGGTACCACCACGTTTAACTGGATACAATGGCATTACTAAATGTCCTGCCGGAGTTAGAAATACACAAGCAATTGGTAATTTTTTATCTAATTTTATCCAACTGCCCAGAATGGCTAATGTTAGTTGATTTGTGGTTTAAATGATGATAATTTGCACATTATTGTCAATTTGAATAAAGGGATGGCTATGGCTGGAATGCTCAACAAATTGTTAGATGGTGTGGTGGCTTGTAGAACGCAGTTACAGTTAGAAACGAAAATGCTTACACCTGGTGCATTTGAGTCAGTTCTTGCTTGTGAGAACGATGGTATTCAACTGAACATTATTTCACGGCTAAGTGGCGATACTTTAAATAGACTTTTTGCTGAAAGAACATTGTTAACGCTTTGCTTGCTGGGGGGTAAATCTACTCTCAGGCTTGTTTTATCACGGCTAGATGATGAAACGTTAAGACAACTTTGCCAACACACAGCTGATGAGTTACTGAGTGCACCATCCGCAGCCAGACCAGTGCTGTTGCTCAAGGGTAACCCTGGTTTTTCTCAGTTAGTCATAGCTGCTTGTTGCCAGGATAGTGACAGCATTAAAGCATTGAATATCACTGAACTAAATATTAAAAGAGTGATTGCTAATCTTCAGCTGCGACATCTTAGCGCACTGAGAGATGCGCTAGGTCTCGAGGCGAGAATAACGGAAAGTCAGCTTGTTGAGCGTGTCAATAAATTCCATACACATATCATTAGTGAGGGGTTGGAAAAATATTTGGCGAGCGCGAATAATAGGTTGGCACGATTGCACTATTTTAAGATTATTAATAGCTATCTTCCTCGATTGCCATTGAGTAAAAGTTACTATAGTAAAGATGTAGAAGAATTGGCGAAGCGTGCTATGTTGAGCGTGATAAATAGAGATAATCCCCCTCTCGTCCCGCATGGGTTTTTGACGCTAGCAAGAGCTCGAAGTAAGTTACAAAAACATGTGGACAAATTAGAACGGAGCAATAGCTCTAGATTGCTAATTGAAAGTTCTGTATATGCTCTGCCATTAGCGAGTACGACTACTATTACCTCTGCATTGACACCTTCAGATGTGTTTAGTCAGACAGGCTTAGTGAGGCAAAGTGGAGCGCCAACAGCTCCCCCACTAACGCCAGTGAGTGAGTTAATTTCGCAACGTCCAAGTATATTATTTGGTGGTAGCAGAGAAAGTGCTGATATCGCCAAACCAGTGATGCCGCTTGTTGAGCCAAGGCGATCTAGGCGAATAGCGGTGTGAGTGGGTAAGCTTTTCAGCCGATCTGGATCCCGCGCGCGCGGGGAGGCATTTTTTAATGAGGGTACCCAGGTTATTCAGCGGGTGCGATTGAAAGTGTAGGTTTTGGATTTTTATCGTAGGGTGGATTAGGTGCGTTTTTTGCACCGTAATCCACCAAATAACATACCGAAATGCTTATATTTGGTGGATTACGGCAAAAAGCGCCTAATCGCACCCTACATTTTTCCCCAAAATCAAAACCTACACTTTCAATCGCACCCTTATTCAGCTTCACTTTTGACCAGGAGTGAAGAGCATGTTATCGTAGTAGTACTCATGGAATAGAGATAAATAGCTATGCGTGATAAGTTTTATTATGCTTTTGGTCTGGTGCTAATAGGATTTATTTTATTTTTTGCTATGCTACATGATTTGCGTTGGTTTATTGTCATTTCAATTCCCCTAGCAGCACTTTATTTGTATGACGTTATTCAAACTAAGCATTCCATTCTAAGAAACTTCCCTATTCTTGGGCATATACGGTATGTCTTTGAGTTTATTCGTCCGGAAATTCAACAGTATTTTATTGCTGACGATCTAGTCGAACGCCCTTTTAATCGTGAGGCGCGCTCATTGATTTATGCGCGCGCAAAAAAAGTGAGGGATACCATTCCCTTTGGGACGCGACATGATCTTTTAGAAGTGGGATACGATGGTATTCTGCATTCGTTAAATGCCAAACATCCCGATGAAGTTGAGAAGCGCATTATTATTGGCAATGAACAATGTGGTCAGCCCTACTCTTCTTCCCATTTAAATATTTCTGGTATGAGCTTTGGTGCGCTTTCTGCCAATGCAGTGATGGCTATGAATTTGGGAGCGAAAATCGGCGGTTTTGCGCAAGCAACGGGAGAGGGAGGTCTCAGTCCCTATCATTTGCAAGGTGGCGATGTCATTTGGCAAATAGGTACTGCTTACTTTGGTTGTCGTAATCTCGATGGCACTTTTAATCCTGACTATTTTGCAAAAGATGCACAACGGCCTGAGGTCAAGATGATTGAGCTAAAGCTCTCTCAAGGGGCTAAGCCTTCACATGGGGGCATACTCCCAGCCGCAAAGCTCACCAAAGAGATTGCTGAGATTCGTAAGGTTCCTATGGGTCAGGATGTATTCTCGCCCCCAACACATAGTGCGTTTGGTAACCCTATTGAAATGATGCATTTTATACAAAAGCTGCGAGAGCTTTCAGGTGGAAAACCGGTTGGTTTTAAACTCTGCATTGGTCATAAGAAAGAATTTTTAAGTATTTGTAAGGGCATGCTCGCAACAGGTATCGTTCCTGATTTTATTACGGTTGATGGTGCAGAGGGTGGAACGGGAGCCGCTCCTGTCGAATTTGTAAACCGCGTAGGCATGCCTTTGGCAGAAGGATTAGCCTTTGTGCAAAATGCCATGATGGGAGTTGGTCTTCGTAATAAAGTATGTATTGCTGCTAGTGGGAAAATTTCAACTGGTTTTACCTTAGCGGCGGCAATGGGGTTGGGGGCGGACGTTTGTAATGCCGCTCGAGCCATGATGCTTGCAACGGGTTGTGTTCAATCATTACAATGTAATGCCAATACGTGCCCCACTGGTGTGACAACGCATGATAAACGCTTGCAAAAAGGCTTGGTAGTTGAAGATAAAAAATACCGGGTTGCGAATTTTCACGCCGCAACCATCCATAGTTTTTATGAACTAGTTGGAGCAATGGGTCTTACCAGTCCTAGTGATATTACACCGGATCATATCTATAAACGTATTAGTCCAACTGAAATCAGAACCTATCGTGAGCTCTATCACTTTATTCCTGAAGGCAGCTTGCTTGGCAACAATATACCGGTACACTATGCCGAAGATTGGGCTAATGCGCGTGCTGATGTTTTTTAACCTGACTGTATTTTGAGTGCGGCGTTATTAATGGGAGAAACAAGTATTGCTAGAACAGCCAAAAGAAATTTATCAATTTATTGAGCTATGTTTGCAGTCAAAAGATGTTAGTATGGTGGCCTTACTGCTGGATTTGTTCTTAACTCCAGAGGAGTTAACTAACTTAGCAATGCGAATTTCAATTATATGTGAATTAATAAAGAAAGAAAAAACCCAGCGAGATATAGCTAAGGGGTTGAATGTAAGCATTGCTAAGATATCTAGAGGATCTAATGAATTAAAAAAGATTGATAAAAGATTGCTGGCTTATTTAAAAGAAAATTTAACTTGCAGTTAAAATAATTCGGCTGATTAGAGTGGATTACGCTTTGACCTGCTAACAGCATGCGAGATCAGTTTCACCGTAATCCACCAAGAAAATATTACTATTGTTTCTTTGACTTTCTAAATAAATGCAGAATCAAAGATGCAATAAATAAAATAATAAAGACAAAAAAGGTTATCCTAGCAATTTCTGCAGCAGCAATAGCGACTCCAGTAAAACCTAATATACCCGCAATGATGGATATAATAAAAAACATTAATATCCATGAGAATAATTCTAGGCTTGTACCTAACAAAAATAAGATCAGAGAAAAAACAAACAAAATTAGAAAAATAAAAAATATAATTTTACTCATAGCTACAAAGGCGGCTGCGATACTGGTAAAGCCAAGTAGTGCTGCAATAATCGCTATAATAAGAAATGTTAAAACGAGAGCTAACATGGTTAATTCCTTTTAATACATGTTAATGTTCAATGATAAATGATTGACTTCTGGGATGCTATGTATTTGTTTTGTTAAGAATTATTGAGAGGAGCGGTTACTCCAGCTGCTGGCAACGATTGAATTTTAATGTTATTAAACAATATGTTGCGATTCGTCAGGTAATTTTCTTTATAAATAGGCTTATACTAAGGGCATGGTCGTTCTAAAAATAAGGAGAAGGTCATGGAAAAAGCTACGGCACATCGCAAACATTCACATCATAATAATTATGACTTAACTGCAGATTTGGAAAAGATCAAAAATGCATTCTCTGCAGCAGCATTCGATGTAAAAGGGAAAACCCATGAGATGCTAAATCAGTCAGTAGAAGACTTAAAAGAAAAGTCTACGCAGATGCGTGATGGATTAAGTGAGTATACTGCTGAGAAGCCACTGAAGTCATTGGGTATTGCGTTGCTAGCTGGGTTTGTTATTGGGTTTTTAGTTAGAAAGTAATTTGATGTGCTACGCTAAATGATCATGGATGGTATTAATGACGAGCCAGAAGAAGAGCTTATTTAGTAGATCAGTTATTAATTTACTTCTAATTGTCCCTACTTTATTTAGCGTAGTCACTCAATTTATCTGTCTGTTTGAGCAGGAAGCTCGTGCTGCAGGGCGCAGTTTTATCAAGTTGATTCTGTTATTAATTGTTACTACAACTCTTCTGATCTCTGCCTGGTTTTCTGCGTTGGCCATTTTGTTTGTCTATCTGACTTCATGGAATCTGAGTTGGCATTTATCGTTATTTATAATTCTGATATTAAATATTTTGTTGCTGATTATTACTCTTTTGATAATTTCTAAAGTTAAAGACGACCTAGCTTTTCCCGGTACTGTCCGGTTATTTAAGAAAGAGTCCTAGTGTGCTCTGAATTATTGTCACTTCCCTTCCCCGCGCTGTTCAGTGGGAGAAAGGAGGTGAGCAATCTCAATTGTTAGTAATTATTGCCCGGGTCCTTGAGGATTCGAATTCATAGGTATCACGTTATTTGGTTGCACTGGGGGGTTAGAGGTTCCTATTGGCATGCCTGCTGTAGGAGCTGGTTCAGACATATTTTGATTCTGCATACTAGGCGGCATTGTCCCAGCTGAGTTACCGGGATTGGGAGTCATATCCATTTGACCTGGGTTACCCATTGGCCACGCTCCTGCTCCTGTCTGCATTGGAGCATTAGGTGCGGCGCTATTACCTTGGGGGGGCATAGCTAGAGGTTCTTGCGTACGAGATGGCTGTGTATTGGGTTGTTGTGTTTGTGTGCCATTGGGTGAGTAGCCTGGAATCGTTACTTGACCTGCAGACGGATCTTGAGCGAATGCAACTTCTACGCACAATAAGCTGGAAAGTAAGCATCCTACCAACTGACTTGCCTTAATCATGAGATCTCCTTTATTGGTTGCATAATACAACTTCCGCTATTATCTGACAAGACAACTGGTAATATCAATAAAAATATATAATTACGAAGATTTTGAGATAATCCCTAGTGTAATTATGGTGATTATCGCTAACGCTAGAATATAAAACATAGGGCTTATTAGCATATGAGTTCCATAAATCAAAACAGAAGCAATCACAGGCGCTAAGCCGCCAGCGACGCCATTAGTTAAATTTAATGTCAATGCTAATCCAGTATATCGACAACTAGTCGGGAACATTTCTGCGACTTCAGCGGGTATGTTGGTTTCGTATAAAATATGTAAGGTAGACATTAAAATTAGAGCAAGAAAAGCGTAGTGTAAGGAAAGTAGTAGCAAGGGTATGCAGAAAATCATAATTAAAATGGCTGAAATTATCATTAATGGTTTTCTACCTACTTTATCCGCTAATATGCCAATAAGAGGGATGGTGATCACCACATAGAGCATACAAATAGTATTTATAAGTAATATGTGTTGCTCTGAAACGTTGGCATATTGACTTAGGAAGTTACTAAGGTACACAAAAATAATATAAGTGAATCCAGCGGGGAGTAGTGCAATACCTAGTGCTAGATAAAGAGTTTTATAATTATCTACAAACAGATCTTTTAGCGGATTTGGATGGTGACCGTGAGTTTTTTTGTCGAAAGTACGATAAGCTGGGGTGTCGCGTAATTTTTTTCGGATATAAAATCCGACTAGTGCAATTAAACAGCCGAATCCAAACCCTACCCGCCATCCCCAACTCATTAACTGTTCTGTTGTGAGTATTGCGGTGAGCAATGCGCCGACTGCCGAGCTTAGTAAGAACCCTGTGTATGCACTAGACAAAGCGAGGCTGCCAAAAAAGGTACGCCGTTCTGGTTTGGCAGATTCAATCAGATAGATAGTAGCGCCAGAGTATTCTCCACCTACAGCAAAACCTTGAACAAGCCTAAGTATGGTTAGGGAGATGCCAGCCATGATACCCCAATTCGCATAGGTGGGTAGCAGGCTCAGGGCAAGATTGGATCCTCCCATGAGGATGATTGAATAGGCGAGACTGTACTTACGGCCTAGCATATCACCGATATAACCAAATACGATGGCACCAATAGGCCGCATGAAATAGCTAGCGGCGAATAATCCATAGGCGGCTAACAAGGAGAGGAATTTTTCGTGGCTAGGAAAATATAATGCAGCAAAGATTGTGGCAAAATAGCCATATAAAGTAAAATCATACCACTCTAAAATATTGCCTACTGTAGCAGGTAAAATCACCGACTTTAGAGTACTGGGCAGCTTGGCTTCATTTTCCATAGCACTTATACTTTATTTGGTTAAACTAATGATGCGCTGTAGTATAGCAAACAAGTTATAGACCAACGACCGTTGATATCACTATGATATGACTTGGTCCGTTCACTGTCATTACGTATTGGAAGGATGTTAAACAGGAGCTCAACTATGTCATGGATATATAAGTTTATTTTAGCAATGGCTTGTTTAGCGGCTACCTCTGCAGCATTAGCGGATATCGTCATAACTATGTATCCAACGGAAGAAAATGGCATTGGTAAGTCAGTGGGGACAGTAACGATTAGCAAAAATAAGTATGGTTTATTATTTACTCCGCACTTACAAGGGCTTGCGCCAGGAGTCCATGGTTTTCACATTCATCAAAATCCGTCTTGTGAACAAGATGGTATGGCGGCGGGTGGGCATCTTGACCCGAAAAGTACGGGTAAACATTTAGGGCCATATAATAATCTAGGTCATTTAGGCGATTTACCGGCGTTGTATGTCGATGGAAAAGGTGATGCTACTGTTCCCGTATTAGCTCCCCGTCTCAAAATGAGGGAAGTAAAAAATCATGCACTCATGATCCATGAAGGCGGTGATGATTATTCTGATATGCCAGTAAAATTAGGTGGCGGTGGTAGCAGGATGGAGTGTGGAGTAATCAAATAATTACTTTATACTTTAAGTTGATTTATATCTTCAATAACCGCCGAGCATTGCATACCCTGACAAATATAGGCGCAAATTTTCCCTAAGGGTTTTTTTGATGATAATGCATCAGGTAGGTTTTCGGCATCGTTGGGAATAGCAAATACTAGATTACGGCTAGATTGGCACTTAGTTTGCCAGCTACTCCATTCATTTGCTGTTCCACGAATGATAATAATGGGTGGAGGATCTAAGTAATCTTTTAATCCTAACAGTAAGCTGCAGTGACTAATTGGAAATTGGGATATTGAGGACGAGGCAGCTTGTAAGGTTTTTTCGGCTGCATCTAGGTAGCGTGACTCACCTAATAAGTAACCAAGTATCAGAAATATTCGTACTGCAACTCCATTCCCGGATGGCATGGCTTCGTCAGTTAGCGTCTTTGGTCGATATAGCAGTTTTTCTTGGTCATTTGCTGTGAAAAAGAAACCGCCATTAGCGGAGTCATAAAAATGTGTTAGAACTGCATCTGCTAGCTTTGTAGCAAATAGCAAGTGTTCACTTTGCCAAGTAATTTGTAAAGAGGTTAATAACGCATCAATTAAAAATACATAATCATCCAAAAAACCTGTAATGGATGCGCGGCCATCTTTGGTGCATGCCATTAATCGTTGATTGTGCCAAAGATCATGCTGGATAAACATGATGGCGCGTTGTGCAGATGCAATAAATTCAGGTGCTTCTAATAGGCTACCGGCGGTTAACATGCCTTTAATCATTAAGCTATTCCAGGCTGTTAATACCTTTGTATCCCGATTGGGGTGTGTACGCTTGTTCCTTTCGGCTAACATTTTTTGTTGAGCAATCGTAAGCAACGACTTCACCTGGTCTAACGATATATTTAACGTATCAGCAATGGATTTTGGTGGCTGTGCAATATGAAGATGCCACTGATGCTCAAAGTTAGCAGGATTGATTAAGCCGAAATATAATTGAGCGACTGCATATTCATCTTGGTTTAAGATAGATTGAATCTCCGCTAAATCCCAAGCATAAAATTGCCCTTCCTTTTTTTCTGAGTCAGCATCCAAGCTAGAGAAATAGCCGCCTGTAAGAGCCTGCATGGTATTTTGCACCCACTCAGCCGTTTTTCGTGTGAGATTAGCAAAAATTTCTTCTTGGTATTGTTTGGCAGCAAGCGCATAAATAAATAGTAATTGCCCATTATCATAAAGCATTTTCTCAAAGTGAGGGATTAACCATTTTTCATCAATAGAGTACCGGAAAAAACCACCAGCCAAGTGGTCATAAATTCCCCCATTCATCATATGTTTTAACGTGTCTAAAGCCATTGTAGAATTATTGTCTAATAAGAATTCGAGGATTGTCGGTTGAGGAAATTTAGGTGCGCCACCAAAGCCACCATAAGTACTATTGTAATGTTGTTGTAATAAGTTTAAAGCAAGTTGGCACGGTTGATTGTTTAATAGTGTATTGGTTATTGACAGTTCGTCACGTTGCAGGGCTTTTACCAGTTCACTATTTTGTTTTTTAATATCCGCTGATTGATTGTAATAAGTCGCAGAAATGGCTTTTAACACATCGTGAAATGCGGGTAATTTATGTCGCGCTTCTTTGGGAAAATAAGTGCCACTGAAAAATGGCGCAAGATCACCAGGAGTTAAAAAAATAGTGAGAGGCCAGCCACCGCCGCGTTGAGTTAAGAAATAATGCGCTGTTTGATAGACTTTATCTAAGTCAGGCCGCTCTTCTCTATCCACTTTGATATTAACAAATAACTTATTCATTAAATTAGCAGTTTCTTGATCTTCAAATGACTCATGTGCCATGACATGGCACCAGTGGCATGATGAATAGCCAATAGAAAGTAAGATAGGTTTATTTTCATGGCGGGCTTTTGCCAATGCCTCTTTTCCCCATGGGTACCAATCTACCGGGTTACGCGCATGTTGCAGCAAGTACGGGCTTGTTTCGCTAGCTAATCGATTAAATTTTTGTGATCGATACATAATGATTCACTAACCTCATTCTTCACATCGCTTACACTCGTGGCTCAGACTACACTATTGCTCTAGTCGATGATTGTTATTTATAGCCTAAAAAGCCTAGGATGAAGTGCATACTCTATAACCCAATTGCTATCTTCAACTTGCTCTAGGCATACAAAACTACCTGGATAGAAGAACATGATTTCTTTGTACTCGTTATCGGCAATAAGTTTACCAACAAATTTACTCATAAATGGAAGATGTCCAACAAGCAAAGTATCATACTCCCATTTCATTATTTCATTGACCATCAAGGTGACATCATCTGATGGGTCAAGGCCTGCAATGGGTTGTATTGCTGTGGCACAAGTAATACCTGTACTTAGTAATTCCGCTGTTTGCTGAGTCCTGAGTTTCCCGCTATGAAATATGTTAGAAACCCGTATATTTATGGTTTTTAAAAAAGTGGCCAATAGCAGAATATCTTTTTTCCCTTGCTCGCTTAATGAAGGTTCATGCATGTTTTCTTTTACAATGCTTTCGCCATGTCGCGCTAAATAAAGTCTCATATAGTTAGTTATTCCTGTTTATTGACTATCAAAAAACATCCCTTTAACGTGAGGCTAGGTATACACCAGAAATGCCATTTTTTGAAAATACAATTTGCCAAAGTTGCATTGCGCGCGCGCGGAAACCACCGGCGGATGATAATAGGTAATAGCACCACATACGATAAAACCGTCCATCAAAATGTACCTTCAAGTTTTCCCAATGAGATGAAAAATTATCATACCACGCCATCAGCGTTTTATCGTAATCTGCGCCAAAATTATGCCAGTCTTCCATAACGAGTAGATTTTCTGAAGCCTTACCTAGCTGTGCAATAGATGGCAGCATGCCATTGGGGAATATATACGTTGTTACCCATTCATCAGAAGTATAATAAGTTTCATTGTTGCCAATCGTGTGTAATAAAAACAAGCCATCGTCTTTCAGTATCTGGTTTATTACCTGCATATAAGTACGATAATTTAAGTGCCCAACATGTTCAAACATACCAACAGAAGCCACTCTATCATACTGTTCATGTATATTACGGTAATCTTCCAGATAGATTTCAATGGGTAACTTTTCGCAGAGCTGTTTTGCGTATTGATATTGATCTTGTGAAATAGTAAGGCCAGTCACTTTTACTCCATAAGTTTCCGCGGCGTATTTTGCTAACCCTCCCCAACCGCAGCCTATATCTAATAACGTCATGCCAGGTTGCAATTGCAACTTTCGACAAATTAAATCAAGTTTTTCTTGTTGTGCTTCTTCCAAGTTATGCGCGTCTTTCCAATAGCCACAGCTATATATCATGCGGCTATCTAGCATATTTTGAAATAAAGTAGTATTCAAATCATAGTGCTTTCTGCCAACTTCAGATGCACGCTGTTTAGTTTGGTAATTTAATATTTTTGGTACATATTGTTTAATACGATTTAAAAGTGAAAGTGGTATTTTTTTATCTAATTTTGCTTGTAAGATACGTTCAAAAAACATATCTAATCGCGAGCAGTCCCACCACTGATCCATGTATGATTCACCTAGGCCTAGGGCACCATCACGCCATACTCTAGAATAAAAATTTTTATTGTGGACTTGAATGTCCCAAGGGTGCCGACCATTAATACTAATGCCGGCAGTTTGTAGTAATTGAGTTGCTAACTCCTGAAGATGATTACTCATATTCAATAACATCCTGTTGCTATTATGATGATTCTATCATGAAATAAATTAATCATATTGCCTTGTCTTTTATCGCGTGCCGAATAAACGATCTCCAGCGTCACCCAGTCCAGGCAAGATATAACCGTGCTCGTTAAGCTGTCGGTCTAGACTGGCGCTAAAAATAGGCACATCAGGGTGGTCATCTAATAGTTTTTTGACTCCTTCTGGCGCAGCCACTAAACAGACAAAGGTAATTTTAGTGACTCCTACTTTCTTCAAACACTGGATGGTATGCGCCGCTGAACCGCCGGTAGCGAGCATTGGGTCGCAAATGTAAAATTGCCTATTTTCACTGTGCTTGGGAATTTTGAAATAATATTGCTGTGGTTGTAATGTTTCTTCATTCCGATACAAACCAATATGCCCAACTCGTGCGGATGGAATATGAGTTAAAAAGCCATCGACCATCCCTAAGCCTGCACGTAGAATAGGCAAAATAACGGGTTTCTTCCCTTCTAAGCTAGGGGCTTCCATAGATTCAAGGGGAGTTTTGATTTTTATAATGGCGACAGGTAAATCTTTTGTCGCTTCATAAACCAAGAGTTGTGTGATTTCTCGTACAAGCTCATTGAATTCTTTTTTTGGGGTACTGATTTTTCGTAGCTGTGTGAGTTTATGTGCCAGCAAGGGATGGTAAATTTGTCGGAAGTTGGGAAACTTGGGCGGCACATATATACTCATAAAACACTCCTCGGGATGACCGTTTTATAGCTCTTTCAATCCATTCATATACGGCTGTAACACTTTAGGAATGTGAATTTTACCTTCTGCGTTTTGGAAGTTTTCCATCACGGCAATCAGGGTGCGGCCTACTGCCAGCGCAGATCCGTTTAACGTGTGAACATGTTCAGGCTTGCCGGTCTTTGGATCACGGTAACGTGCTTTCATACGGCGTGCTTGGAAGGCCTCTGTATTGCTGCATGACGAGATTTCTCGATAACACTCTTGCCCTGGTAGCCACACCTCTAGATCGTAGGTTTTTGCTGCAGCAAAGCCGATATCGCCAGTGCATAACGACATGACGCGATAGGGAAGTTCTAGCTGTTGCAAAACAGTCTCGGCATGCTTGGTTAACTCTTCTAATGCGTGGTAGGAATCTTGTGGCTGAACAATATGCACAAGTTCTACTTTTTCAAACTGGTGTTGTCGCAACATGCCACGAATATCTTTCCCATAAGAACCGGCTTCACTGCGGAAGCATGGGCTATAGGCTACATATTTAATGGGTAGCTGTTCCACCTCAAGAATTTGGTCACGTACAGTGTTAGTCACAGGTACTTCAGCAGTGGGAATTAAGTAATAGGGGTTTTCACCTGCAATAGCAAAAACATCTTCTTTTAGATTAGGTAGCTGGCCAGTCCCATAGAGAGAGTCTGCATTCACCAGATAAGGGATTGCGATTTCCCGATAGCCATGTTCACTGATATGTAGATCTAACATGAATTGCGCGAGCGCACGGTGCAGCTGAGCAAGTGGACCGTGTAGAACGACAAAGCGCGATCCAGTTAGTTTGGCTGCAGTAGCAAAGTCCATCCGGTTACGTTGGGCGCCAAGTTCTATATGATCTTTAGGTTTAAAAGTGAAACGAGTTGGCTCACCCCACGTCCTAACCACTTGATTGTCTTCCTCGCTTTTGCCAGTGGGAACGCTATCATGAGGGAGATTAGGGAGGCGAGCTAAGAAATCTTCTAATTCACCCTGTATGAGATTAAATTCCTCTTCCAATACTTTAAGAGAATCACTTAACTCCTTGAGTTTGGCGAATGAGTCACCAACGTTTTTTCCAGTGGCCTTGGCAATTCCCACCTCTTTTGATCTAACATTACGCTCATTTTGTAATTCTTGAATTTTTATTTGTTGCTCTTTTCGCTTGTTTTCTAAGGCATGAAATTTAGCAATATCAAGGATAATACCGCGTTTTCTTAAAGAGGCAGCAACGGTATCAATCTGGCTACGAATTAGTTTAGGGTCAATCATACTAGTTAAGCTTTATCAGCTAAGGGTTGTAAAATACTTGCAGCCATTTTACCTATATCAGCAGGAGAGCGTACGGTATGTACGCCGGCTGCTTCTAGTGCTTTGTACTTATCTGCTGCTGTACCCTTGCCACCCGCTATGATTGCGCCTGCATGCCCCATACGTTTACCAGGAGGTGCGGTCACTCCAGCAATATAAGCAACAACGGGTTTAGTCACATGATCACGAATAAACTCAGCAGCAGCTTCTTCTGTGCTGCCACCAATTTCTCCGACCATGATAATGATTTCTGTTTGCGGATCTTTTTCAAACAGTGCTAGTACATCGATAAAGTTAGTGCCAGGGATAGGATCACCACCAATGCCAACACAGGTGCTTTGCCCAAGGTTGAGATCGCTAGTTTGTTTTACCGCTTCGTAAGTTAATGTTCCAGAGCGGGAAACAATCCCTACTTTTCCTGGTTTATGAATATAGCCGGGCATAATACCTATTTTGCACTCACCCGGTGTAATGACTCCTGGGCAGTTTGGGCCGACTAGGCGAGTTTCTGGATGGAGATCAAGATAAGCTTTAACTTCTATCATATCCAATACAGGAATACCTTCAGTGATGCAGACTACCAATTTGATTCCAGCATCGATCGCCTCTAGAATGGAGTCTTTACAGAAAGGTGCTGGCACGTAAATAACAGACGCATCAGCACCAGTCGCTGCATAGGCATCATGTACGGTATTAAATACCGGTAGATTAAGGTGTGTTTGTCCACCTTTCTCAGGGGTAACACCACCGACCATTTGTGTGCCATAGGCGATAGCTTGTTCTGAATGGAATGTGCCTTGTTTTCCCGTAAATCCCTGACAAATCACTTTAGTATGTTTGTTAATTAGAATGCTCATGTTATTACCCTTACTGCTTCAACCACTTTTCTAGCTGCATCGGTAAATCCGCTCGCAGCAATAATATTGAGACTGCTTTCACTCAGTTTTTTGGTGCCTATGTCAGCGTTGTTTCCTTCTAGTCTAACTACCACTGGAAGAGTGGTACCTACTTCTGTCACTGCACCAATAATACCCTCAGCAATTAGATCGCATCGTACAATGCCACCAAAGATGTTGACCAAGATAGCTTTGACTTTTTTATCGGATAAAATAATCTTAAATGCTTCTGTTACCCGCTCCTTGGTTGCCCCACCACCCACATCTAGAAAGTTCGCAGGATTGCCGCCGTTTAATTTAATGAGGTCCATGGTGGCCATGGCAAGGCCGGCACCATTTACCATGCAACCAATATCGCCATCGAGTGCAATGTAATTCAACTCCCAATCCCGCGCTCTATTTTCGCGTTCATCTTCTTGTGATGGATCACGAATAGCTCGTAGCTCAGATTGTCGATACAATGCATTGTCATCAATATTTATTTTTGCATCTAGACATAATAGGCCGCCTTGTTTGGTAATAACGAGCGGATTAATTTCAAGCAAACTAAGGTCATGATCTTTAAACATCTGACTTAATCCCAAAAGTAATTGGGTGAACTGCTTAATTTGTTTGCCTTGTAACCCCAGCGCAAACGCAATTTGTCGGGCTTGAAAAGCTTGTGCGCCAATGAATGGATCAATCACCACAGTCAAAATTTTCTCTGGAGTTTCTTCAGCAACTTTTTCAATATCTACGCCACCTTCAGTTGATGCCATGAACACAACCCGACGTTGTGAGCGGTCAATGACTGCGCCAAGATAAAGCTCTTTCTGAATATCACAAGGTTCTTCAATGAGAACTTGATTAACTGGTTGCCCTTCTGCTGTGGTTTGATAGGTCACTAACTGCGAACCCAGTAATTCTTGTGCTGCTTGCGCTAGTTCTTCTTTACTTGAAACTAGACGAACACCACCGGCTTTGCCACGTCCACCTGCGTGTACTTGCGCTTTAATGACCCAGCGCGTATTCATGATTTTATTTGCAGCATGTAATGCTTCTTCTACATTCCATGCTACTTCGCCGTGTGGTACAGGCAGTCCATATTCAGCTAATAATTTTTTTGCTTGGTACTCATGCAGATTCATTAGTTACACCTCAAGGAATAAACGAGCTGGATCTTCAAGTAATTCTTTAATTGTTGCTAAGAATGTGACTGACTCTTTACCGTCAATAAGTCGATGGTCATAAGAAAGAGCAACGTACATCATGGGCCGAATAACAACTTGGCCATTCTCTGCCATTGGACGCTCTTGAATTTTATGCATCCCTAAAATGGCACATTGAGGAGAGTTGATGATTGGAGTTGCTAACAAGGAGCCAAAAACACCACCGTTAGTAATGGTAAATGTGCCGCCCTGCATTTCCTCGAGCGAAAGTTTACCAGACCGTGCTTTATTCGCATACTCAGCGATTTTAGTTTCCACTTCAGCGAAGCTCATTTTGTCAGCGTCACGTAACACAGGGACAACTAGTCCACGATCTGTTGATACTGCGACGCCAATATCGTAATAACCATGGTAAACCGTATCGTTGCCATCAATGGAGGCATTGACAGTGGGAGCACGTCTCAGTGCTTCTACTGCCGCTTTCACGAAGAAAGACATAAAGCCGAGGCGGACGTTATGGGTTTTTTCAAATTTTTCACGGTATCGGTTGCGGATATCTATTACCTGTTGCAAGTTAATTTCGTTAAACGTAGTCAACATCGCTGTATTCTGAGTTACCTCAAGCAATCGCTCGGCGATACGAGCGCGAATGCGGGTCATGGGCACACGTTTTTCTGGGCGGTTAGTCACTGCCATTGAAGTGCTAACCTGATTAGTCATGGGCGATGCAACTTTGCTTCCACCATCCATCGCTGCGCGAATATTTTCTTTGGTAATGCGCCCACCTTTGCCAGTGCCCGCAATTTGTGATACATCGACATCATGCTCTGCGACTAAGCGGCGTACAGAAGGGCTTAAGGGGGCAGTTGGCACGGTAGGTTTTGCACTGGCAGTCGAGGTTTCGATTTTAGCGGATGTGACAGGTGCTTGCTGTGTCGATGGCATTGGGTTTGCTTCAGCTTGCTCTTCAATAATAGCCAGCGAATCTTGAGCATGAACGACGCTACCAGCAGATCTTACTATTTCTTTTATTATACCATTAGTTGGTGATGGAACCTCTAGCATTACTTTGTCTGTTTCTAGGTCGACGAGATTTTCATCGCGGGTCACCCTATCACCTACTTTTTTATGCCAAGTAGATACCGTAGCATCAGCAACGGATTCAGGTAATAGCGGAACTTTTAATTCAGTAGCCATGAGTTTTTTCCTTTTATTACTATATTTGCTCTTTATGATTAAACAACGCTTGATTCACAAGATCTATCTGTTCTTTAGTATGAATGGCAAGGTAACCAACAGCAGGAGAAGCTGAAGCGGATCTGCCCGCAAAGCGTAACTTTTGCCCTTTGTTTAACAGCGGTGCAAGTCTTGGCTGAATAGTGTACCAAGCCCCTTGGTTTTCAGGTTCTTCCTGGCACCAAACAATATCTTTTACATATTGGTAAGACGCAAGTAATTTTAGCAAGTACTTCTCTGGAAATGGATAGAGTTGTTCTATTCGAAAAATAGTTACGTTAGCTAGCTTCTCTGCTCTGCGTTTTTCTAGTAATTCATAATAAACTTTACCAGTGCAAAGAACGACTCGATCCACTTTCATCACATCCATTTTATCAATTTCAGGTATGACTAACTGAAACTCCCCATCACTTAATTCACTTAATGAAGACACGGCCAATGGGTGACGTAATAAGCTTTTAGGTGTCATGATGATTAATGGTTTTCGATAAGGGCGTACCATTTGCCGACGCAAGAGATGAAAAATTTGCGCTGGTGTCGTCGGTATGCAGACTTGCATATTATCTTGTGCACACAGCTGTAAATATCGTTCTAAGCGTGCCGAGGAGTGCTCAGGTCCCATACCTTCATAACCATGTGGTAATAACATGGTTATGCCACATAAGCGCCCCCATTTTTGCTCACCTGAGCTGATGAACTGGTCGATAACCACCTGGGCATTATTAGCAAAATCACCAAACTGCGCTTCCCAAATCACTAAATTATTAGGCTCAGCAGTCGCATAGCCATATTCGAAAGCCAGTACAGCTTCTTCTGAAAGTAATGAATCTACCACATTGATTTGTGCCTGCTTGGGAGATAGGTGGCTTAAAGGAATATAGATAGCGTCGGTATTTTGATCATGTAGCACAGCATGTCGATGAGCAAAAGTGCCGCGGCAGGCATCTTGGCCGCAGAGGCGTATTGGATACCCATCTTCTAGTAAGGTCGCATAGGCCATGGCTTCGGCATAACCCCAATTGATTGGTAGCCTGCCATCCGTCATTTGTTGTTTTGCTTCCAACATCTTCTTTACTTGAGGTTGTAGGGTAAAGCCGTTAGGTAGCTTTGCTAGTTGTTCAGCGGTGCTTTTTATACGAGCGGCTGGGACAGTTGTATCCACTTTTACATCCCAAGCAATGCCAATAAAAGGCTCCCATGTAACGGCAAATTCATATATTGCCTCTTTTTCAGCTGTTTTAACTGGGCGCTCACCATTGTCTAATGTCTTTCGATAAGCTGCAGCCATTTGTTTTTCAACTTGCGGGTCAATAATACCTTCTTTAACCAGCTTATCTGCATACAGTGTGCATGCTGGTGGTAATGCTTTAATGACTTTATACATAATAGGTTGAGTTGCTGAAGGTTCATCAGCTTCATTATGGCCATGCCGACGATAGCAGACTAAGTCAATGACCACATCTCTTTTGAAGGTGGCGCGATAATCAGCAGCAAATTTCGCGGCAAAATGCACAGCCTCTGGGGCATCTGTATTCACATGCAAGATCGGCGCTTCTATCATTTTTGCCACATCAGTACAGTACAGTGTGGAGCGTGAATCTTGGGTATTGCTAATAGTAAACCCAACTTGATTATTGACGACAATATGAATTGAGCCGCCGACAGTGAACCAGCGGGCTTGCGACATATTGAATACTTCCATGACTACACCTTGACCGGCAAAAGCAGCGTCACCATGGATAATAATCGGCATAACTTGTTTTTGTGGTTTATCGCGACGGCGGCGTTGCCTTGCTCTTACTGAACCTTCGACAACAGGCGAGACAATTTCCAGGTGAGAAGGATTAAATGCTAATGCAATATGCACTGAACCACTTTTTGTTACCACGTTAGAAGAGTATCCAAGGTGATACTTTACGTCTCCGGAGTGCGTTTGCTCAATACCTTTCCCTTCAAATGCAGCAAAAATGGCTTTAGGTTCTTTCCCTAAGATATTGACTAACACATTAAGCCGGCCACGGTGCGCCATGCCAATAATAATTTCTTTCACACCACTAGCAGAGCTATGAGTGACTACCGTGTTTAATAATGGAATTAAACTATCACCACCCTCTAGAGAAAAGCGTTTTTGTCCTACATATTTTACGCCTAAATATTTTTCTAAACCGTCAGCGGTAATCAAACAATCTAAAATACGTAATTTTTCTTCTTTTGTTGGTTGAAACGTAGCCCATTCTTGTTCGATGCGATCTCGTATCCACGCTGCTTCCTCGGCGCGTCCAATATGCATATACTCAAAGCCAATTGGACCACAATAAACCCGACGCAACGATTGATAAATTTCATTTAAGGTACCAGTTGTTTTTTGCAATCCCGCGAAAGAGCCCACGTCGAACACTGTGTGCAAATCTTCTGATGTAAAATCATAATAAGCGAGCTCTAGTAATGAGCTGTACACACCTTTATACAGATGTAGGGGATCAATCTGAGCTTGCAAATGCCCTACTCGTCGATAAGCAGAAATGAGTTCGGTAACTTTTTCCTGTTGTCTTTCATGGCGCAAATCCACGCCTTGCACTGAGATGGTTTTACCAGGTTCTTTTGCCAGGCGAAGAAATTGCTCGCGAATTTCAGCATGAGAGACTTCTCCGTGCGCGCGAGGAATTTGTTTGACTAGCAGATCAAAGAAAGAGCGCCACTCAGTAGAAAGCGCATCTGGGCTGGTAAGGTAAGTTTCATAAAGCTCTTCAAGGTAAGCTTCATTACCAGAGGTGAGATAAGAATCTCGCCAAAGATCTTGCATTGTTTTGAGTTGAGTTGACATAGTTTATATTAACCATTTTATTTTAAACAGATTCTTCTAACATAAGTTCTTTAATATGATTGATTGCCTTAGTTGGATTTAAGCTCTTAGGGCAAACATCGACGCAATTCATAATACCGCGGCAGCGAAATAAGCTGAACGGACCAGTTAAGTCAGCTAAACGTGCTTCTTTTTCAGTGTCTCGACTATCTACAATAAAGCGATAGGCTTGTAGTAAAGCAGCGGGCCCCATAAATTTGTCTGGGTTCCACCAAAATGAAGGACATGATGTTGTGCAGCAGGCGCACAGTATACATTCATATAGGCCATCTAACTTTTCACGCTCTTCAGGAGATTGGAGGCGTTCTTTAGCCGGCGCTGGATTGTGGTTTTGCAAATAAGGTTTTGCTTTCTCATATTGCTCATAGAATTGCGTCATGTCGACAGTTAGATCGCGAATGACTGGCAGGCCTGGTAAAGGGCGAATGACGACTGGCTCTTTTAAATTAGAGAGGTGGGTTGTGCAAGCAAGACCATTTTTGCCATTGATATTCATTCCATCAGAGCCACAGACGCCTTCACGACAAGAGCGTCGCAGTGTTAGCGTCTCATCATAGTGATCTTTAATGGCTAGCAATGCATCGAGCAACATATGACAATTGTGCTCTGTCGTATCTATATCGAATTCTTGCATATACGGCTTTGCATCAGTTCCAGGGTTATAGCGATAGATTGAGAAGCGCATGTTAGTTCCCCTTTAGTGTTCCCGTTCTTTCAGTTTAATGGGTTCCATCAATCGTGGATGCGTGTTAACCAATCGAAAGCCAATGCGTCCATCATTGAAGTACAGCGAGTGTTTCAGCCAATTTTTATCATCGCGATCAGGGTAATCATAACGAGAATGTGCACCGCGACTTTCTGTTCGCGCATCAGCAAGATAGGCTGTGGCTATGGCAGTTGCCATCAAGTTGTCTAGTTCTAGAGCTTCGATGCGGGCAGTATTAAAGCACTGACTCTTGTCTTTAATACAGGCATACTGTAGTCGATCATGTAGCTCTTCTAATTTAATAAAGCCTTCTTTCATATGATCTGCCGTGCGGAAAACACCAAAATCGTCTTGCATAATTTTTTGTAGTTCAGTGCGGATTACACCTACGCTTTCACCTTTTGCATTGGTGTCCCAGCGGTTTAAACGTGTGAGTGCAGTTTCAATATCGGTAGGAGCTGGCTCATGGAATGGTAAATGACCTTCAGCAATATTTTGTTTTACATGCAGACCGGATGCACGGCCAAACACGACTAAATCTAATAGCGAGTTGGCGCCTAAACGGTTGGCTCCGTGTACCGAAACACAGGCACATTCACCGGCTGCATATAAGCCAGCGACGACGTGGTCATGACCATCAGTGGTTATATTGAGCGTTTGCCCATGAATGTTGGTTGGAATGCCGCCCATTAAATAATGGCAGGTGGGTACAACAGGAATAGGATCTCGCGTGGGATCTACACCGGCAAAGGTAATAGCTAATTCACGAATGCCTGGTAAGCGAGCTTTAATGATGTCTTCGCTCAAGTGGTCTAGTTTCAATAGAACGTGATCGCTTTTCGGTCCGCAACCGCGACCTTCACGAATTTCAATGGCAGAGCAACGTGATACTACGTCTCGGCAAGATAAATCTTTTAAATGCGGTGCATAACGTTCCATATAACGTTCGCCATTTTTATTAATTAAGTAGCCGCCTTCACCACGCACACCTTCAGTGACTAAGATGCCTGCGCCATAGATGCCTGTAGGGTGAAATTGCCAAAATTCCATGTCTTGTAGCGGTAAGCCTGCGCGCAATGTCATGCCAAAGCCATCGCCAGTATTGATATGCGCATTGGTCGTGGATTGGTAAATACGCCCTGCTCCACCGGTAGCAAGAATAGTGGCGCGCGCTTTGAAGAAGACGACTTCGCCAGTCTCGATAGAAATAGCGGTGACACCCGCAATATCGCTACCACTTCGCACTAAATCAACAGCAAACCATTCGTTGAAAAATTTGGTTTTCGCGGCAATATTTTGTTGATAGAGCGTATGGAGCATGGCATGACCTGTTCGGTCAGCGACACAACAGGTGCGGTGGGCTTGCTCTTTGCCAAAGTTACGCGTTGCGCCACCGAAAGCTCGTTGGTAAATTTTGCCGTCATTGCGACGAGAAAAAGGCATGCCCATATGTTCAAGTTCATAAATGGTTTGCGGTGCATTCTCACACATATATTCAATAGCGTCTTGATCTCCTAAGAAGTCTGCCCCAACGACGGTATCATACATGTGCCAGCGCCAATCGTCATCTGCCTCAGCGTTACCTAGGGCAGCATTAATGCCACCTTGCGCTGAAACTGTATGAGAGCGAGTAGGGAATACTTTTGAAATAACCGCCACATTTAACCCTGATTGCCCCAGTTCTAGGGCTGCTCGGAGTCCAGCGCCACCGCCCCCAATAATAATGCTATCAAATGTATGTGTTGCCACTTTCATTGATCACACACTCCATAAAATGAAAAATACCCAGAAAAAGCAGGATAATAAGGCAAAGAAAATCAAGACATTCAGAATGAGGCTGATGACATAAGGCTTTACATAGTCTGTGATAATAGTCCACATTCCAACCCAAGCATGAAATAAAATTGACAACACGAAAAGAACCGTTGCAACTTTCATCCACAGATTACTGAACAATCCATGCCATTCAGCAAAGCTTATCTCTGAATGAGAGGCGAAATAACCAATCAAGCCGATCGAATAGACGGCGATGACAATGGCTGACACACGTTGAATAAACCATTCGCTTAAGCCGCGGTGACTCGTACTTAATACGGTTTTTACCATAGCCAAACCCCTACCAAAATAACTAATGCTGCGGCTACAGCCATCGTAATCCAAGCTGCTAACCTGCCGCTCTTTAACTCCTCACCTACATGCACATCCATTAACAAGTGTCGAATGCCCGCCACTAAGTGATAGCAAAAGGGGATAAGAAATAACCAAAGAATAAATTTAAACCATGGTGATGAAAGCCACTGCTGTACTATGTCAAAGGTGTCTGGAGAGCCAATGGAAAGGCTCCATATCCAAATCACGACAGGAATGAGAATGAATAATGCAAAGCCAGAAACCCGGTGAAGAATAGAAACAATAGCTGGGAGAGGAAAATGAATAGTAAAAAGGTTTAAATTCTTAGGCCTATGAATAATCACAATGTTTTTCCTTACTCCTTGCACGGGATGACGTAAACGATGATCTCCATGATTATATTCTCCAAAGCACAGTAAATCAAATAGATAGCGTGGTAAATCAAAAGGTAGGAATAGCAGTTATATGTATTGACTGAGTGGCGGCATCACCATTGTCACTGGTATAATACGACCTATTCCTTTATATGAGGCATAAAAATATCCAGCTAAGCGTAGCGCTGCAATCAATACTTGTGTTTGAATTGTCTATTTTTTATAGTGTTACAAATCTCGTGGAGAATCTGCATGGACAAGAAAAAGGCAACGCTGACGATTGGCGATCAAAATATTGAGTTTGATATCTTATCCGGCACATTAGGGTACGATGTTATCGATGTGAGTTCATTGAGTAAGTATGATTACTTCACTTTTGATCCTGGGTTTTTTTCTACCGCCGCCTGTGAGTCTAAAATCACCTATATCGATGGCGATAAAGGGGTTCTGTTATACCGTGGCTATCCGATTGGTCAATTGGCTAGCCAATCCACTTTTCTTGAAGTTTGTTATTTGTTGCTGAATGGCCACTTACCTAGCGCCGACCAGTATGAGGAATTTTGCCAAGCAGTTACCCATCACTCATTGATTCACGAGCAAATTCGAAATTTTTTCAATGGCTTCCGTCGCGATGCTCATCCTATGGCTGTTATGGTTGGTGTCGTCGGTGCTCTGTCCGCTTTTTATCACGATAGACTAGATATTAAAAATCCTGAACACCGCATGACCTCTGCTCTGCGCTTGGTCGCTAAGATGCCGACGATTGCTGCAATGTGTTACAAGTATTCCATTGGTCAACCCTTTATGCCGCCGCAAAATCGTCTATCCTATGCGGGAAATTTTTTGCATATGATGTTTGCGACACCTTGCGAAGAAACGGTACCTAATCCAGTGCTGGTGCGTGCGTTAGATCGAATATTTATTCTGCATGCTGATCATGAGCAAAATGCATCAACGTCTACGGTGCGCTTGGCTGGCTCTACTGGCGCCAATCCTTATGCTTGTATTTCGGCCGGCATTGGTGCGTTGTGGGGCCCTGCACACGGTGGTGCGAATGAGGCGGTGCTAAATATGCTGCGCGAAATTGGCGATGTTTCAAACATAGATAGATTCATCACCCGCGCTAAAAATCCAAAAGATACATTTCGTTTAATGGGCTTTGGCCATCGCGTGTATAAGAATTACGATCCACGCGCTAAAGTTATGCGTGAAACATGCCATGAAGTTTTGGAAGCACTAGGTGTGCATGATGATCCTATTTTTAAATTAGCCATGACGCTAGAAAAAATTGCTTTAGAGGATCCATACTTTATTGAAAAGAAGCTTTATCCCAATGTGGATTTCTATTCAGGTATTACTTTAAGTGCTATTGGTATCCCCACGAATATGTTTACTGTTATTTTTGCTTTAGCTAGAACTATTGGCTGGGTCTCGCATTGGAATGAAATGATTAGTAGCCCTTATCGCTTAGGGCGGCCACGCCAGCTTTATACGGGCCCGACTGAGCGTGCTTATGTTGCGATGGATGGTAGAGGTTAATGGCTCACAATGGATTTAGGACTAAAAGATAAAGTAGTACTTGTCGCTGGTGCTAGCAAAGGGATTGGATTTGCTGATTAGTAATTACATTAATAATTAATATCTAGCATCACGCTGTCTTGAATTATTTTCGGTAAAGTAGCCACGCAATTGCTTAGACATTTTCTTGGTTGAAGGCTAATATTGTTCTTAATAAACTCTTCTAGTACTTCTTTAGGTGTGTTAGCAATTAGCGCTGCAACTGCTTGTGAAGCAAATTCTTTTTCCGGCTGTGTTTTTAGCAGGTAAGAAAATAGCAGAGCCACTTCCATCATGGGTAAGGTTAAAATTCCAGGAATATTTTTCTCAATTAATAATTGTGCCGTATAGATAATGTCGACGACAGCGTGTTTAATCGAAAAGCCTTCGCTCCATTGTTGTAACTCTATGCCTTGACGTAATGCCACATCCCACTGTCGTGTACCACCCGCACCTTGATTTAGAAAGTCAAAAAATTCGACTTGAGTGTTATCTAGATGATCTAAGTGAAATGCGTTTTTATGTAAATTCGCTGCAAGACTAATTCCTAATAAGCCATGAAACACCATGAGGTGACCAATGAGCTTGACTGAGGCTGCAGCTGTGATATCAGCGCCAAAATATTTTGGCGTGCCTAACGCTAGCAGCATGGGTTGCACCCGTTGAAACAGCGCTTTATCGCCACTGGTTAAGATGAGCATGGTTGCTAGCAGTGCACCTTTAGCACCGCCTGTTAAGGGATAGTTTGCATACTGAATCTCATGACGTTGGCAAAATTGATGTGTGACTTTAACGAAGCCGGTGCTTACTGTGGATAGGTGTAGAATAAAGTATTGTCGACCTTGCTGCACTTTATGCAGCAACGGAACGAGCTCTGCAAAGATTTTATAATCATCACCATTTTTACCAGCACAAATGACGATGCCATCAAACTCTCCATCAGCAATGAGCTCTTGCAAGGTAGGTACTAATCTCGCTCCATGTTGTAGCCAGGCTTGTCTGGATTGATTGCGATACTCTCCTTCCCCGCCCCTATCATGTATCCTTAGAAATAGTGCTGCAGAACTTGCGTTAAGATGAGTGGCGGCTGGGGCTAGCATTCTCCCCAAGCCGCCAATAGCCAAAAGACGTAAAGTCATGAGGAAGTATTATCCTATTATGCACCGAATAAAAAGCTGACACCAAGGTTAACTAAGACATCATTTTCACTACCAACGAAGGTGTAAAGATCACGGATATCAGCGCGTAAGGCGACCGCTTTATCTGCAAAAAGCTGCGTGCCAATACCAGCGTTAATATTGGCTTGTTGTCGGCTATCGACACCATTAGGTTTTAAGCTGGTGAGACCAATGCCTGCTAATAAATAGGGTGCAAATAAGTGTCGAGGCGTGAGTCGATAGAAACCATCAATGAGATAGAGTGTGCCATGAACACCACCTTGGCCAACAGCAGTGGAATTGGTATTAATCATACCAGCTAAAAACTCAATAGCTAATTTCTCGTCAAAATTATAGGAAATAGCGGCATTAGGTAAGACAGTATTTTGTAGATTACGTCGAGCAGAGAAATATTCATAGCCTGCGCCAGGCGTGAAAGTAAAAATACCTGGTTTATTTTGTGCTAGAACAACGGAGGATGGAGAGAATAAGATTGCAAGCAAGCACCATTGCATTATTTTTTTCATTTTTCTATTCCTAGATTATTTGATTTTAATCTTGCAGCATTGGGACGCGATGTTATCATGAATTGTAATAAGCGATCAAACGTTGGCATGGCAGCGGGTGCGATTGAAAGTGTAGGTTTTGGATTTTTATCGTAGGGTGGATTAGGCGCTTTTTGCCGTAATCCACCAAATATAAGCATTTCGGCAGCAGTTCCGCTAACGTTCGTCATTGCGAGTGAAGCGCCTCGCTGCGCTCGGGGTCGCAATGACGACGATTCAGCGGGAATTGCTGGCATTTCGGTATGTTATTTGGTGGATTACGGTGCAAAAGACGCACCTAATCCACCCTACGATCGCACCCCATGACAGCGTTTTTTAATGGGACAGCTTTAGTGTATGGGTTAATGAAAAAAATCGTTATTAGAGAGGGATGAGGTATGTCATGGTTTACTGAGGCATTGATGACTATCTATGCAAATAAGTTGCAATTCGATTATGCGGCATGGCGAAATTTCAACGAACAAATCATTGATATGGACAATTTTATCTCAAGGTTGAATTTTGGCTCGCCGCTGGGCGTGAAGCTGCACATGTTGGTTTACTTAAGAAAATGGCTCAATTTGCATCCAGAGATGCCCATAGACACTCAGCTGATGGGAAGCTTAGTAGTGGCTCAAAAAATGCATGAGGATGGCTCTTACTATGTGAGTGGTATTGTAAAACGATTTTGGCCAATCAAGAAGTTGTCCGCTCAGCAACGTCGCAAGCTTATTATTGATACTAGAAACATGGAGGCTGCTTGTCTTCAGACATTACAATTTAATACCAATATTAGCCTGCAAGAGGTTGAGGTTATATTAAATAACTATTGCAGTAATCAAGGATTGTTAGCGTTAAGACAAGAAGTGCTCAGTTCCACATCATGGAATGTATATGAGAAATATAAGTTATATAAAGAAGCAGAGTTCAGCAGAACTAATCGAACCTATGGCATGCAAGGCCCATTGGGCCACTTAACGCTAGACCAGATTCAGCAAACAATGGCTGAGTTGAGGCACAGTCTTCTGGCCAATAATTGGGATGATTTTGTTGAATTTTATACCATGATTAATACGGTTTTGTGCAGTAAAGGTCTTACTCCATTAGGCATCGTGGCACCCATGGTTCTTGATGCGCTAATGCCCGAGGCACCAGATTCCCTAGCGTCTGCAGTATCTCCTCCTAGATCTTTTTTGTCACAGCTTCTGTCAATGTTTTGCAACCAAGGTAGTCTGCCGTCGCAAAGTATCAGCCATTACTCAGATCGTAATGTTTCCCAAGCTAAGAGATAAAGTCCAGACTATTTTAATAATCACGCTTGATATAGCTGGCTCCCCTGATAGTGCTTATAAAAATACCTAACCCAGACCATAATCAGTGCAGCCACAGGTAACGCTAATAGTACGCCGACAAAGCCAAACAAGCTGCCGCCAGCAAGAATAGCAAAGATCACGGCAACAGGATGTAGGCCGATACGGTTGCCTACCAGCTTGGGTGTTAAGAAGACATGATCAATGATATGGGCCAATAAAAAGACTATCCACACGGATAATACGGCTGTCATGCTCCCAAACTGCATAAAAGCAGCAATGCTGGCGGCAACAATGCCAATAATAAATCCCAAATACGGTACGATGCTTAATAAACCGGCTACTATCCCGATCAATAGGCCAATTTGTAAGCCAATTACTGCGAGGCCAGCAGAGTAAATCACCCCCAAAGCTAGCATCACTAATAACTGACCGCGAAAAAATTCACTTAATACTTCGTGGCATTCGATAACAAGTTTCACTATGGTAGATTCAATGCGACGGGGTAGTGAATCGCGTAAACCATGGAGTAGCAAATCCCAATCACATAGTAAGTAAAAAGTGACGACCGGGATCAAGACGATATCCATTAATGATTCAATCATTTTTATTCCGGAATGCAGCGTGGTTTTTAATACCCACTCAGCAATGCCGCCCGCTTTATCCCAATTATCGGTTAGCATTACTTTTATAGCATCTACATTGATTATGTCACTGCTTAAATTGAAAGTCGCTTTTAGCCAAACAATTATATTTGGAATTAAATTAGCTAAGGTGATAATTTGCTTTTCAACTAGCGGCACTATTAACAATAACAAAATGACCATGAGGCTCAACGTTATAATAAAAGTGATAATGATGCTCAGTAAGCGAGGTATTTTAAATTTGGCTAGTTTATTTACTACAGGGTTTACCAGATAAGCCAATAGTGCACCTATCAAGAATGGCGAAAGAACGGGGCCCAATAAATAGAGTGCAGAAAAAGCGAGTAGAACAATGACAAGAGCAAAAAATTTTTCATTTAATTGCTGCATTTTGGGTTCCTTCAGTGCACGTGGCTCGGAATAGGCATGATAGCTAAGTTCTGAAAACTTTCCAAGCGACAGTGCCAGGAAACTATGAGTAGGAGTTAATTACGTCTTTTTAAGAAATGTGATCTCAGCATCGGTACATTTTCTACCTAAGGTTTTATTCCTCTGTGGAAAGCGGCCAAATTCCTTGATTACTCTAAAATGGGCATAAGCATAAGCAAGAAATAATTGGTAGACTTGGGTGGTTTCTTGTAAAGATAGAGTCACTAGGTCTTGAAATAACTTAATCGATTGCTCTTGAATAGTCGGGTCTTCAGAGTGAACCAACGGCATATAAAAAAATACCCGCTCAATCAATGTTAATGACTGATCTAGCTTATGCTGAATTCCACTGATGCACAGTTGCTGCGCTTTTTGATCTTGAGAAAACGCATCTGCTGATTGCCGATGTCGATATCTTGAAAATTGGTCTAAGAGGATAATAACAGCTAGTCGGCCACGCGGTGATTCTATCCACTTATCTAACTGCCCCTCAGTAGCTGCTTGGTATTCTTGATTAAATTGTTTAAGCATTTGTTTTTTGAGCGCATCATTCTCGCCAAACCATAAGTTAGTGCGATCACTGGTTGGCAAGTCAGCCAGACCTAAGTCGCCAAACCAAAAATTTAATAGCTCATGGGCTTTATCCATATATGACAGTGACTCCTATACCTCCTATCATTATAACACGCTTACATCATTTGGCGTTTTGACGGGCGAGTGCGGCCAAGAGGCGAATAATCCATTGTTCTGTTTGGTTATTTTTATCATGATGTGGGTTAAATTCAGCGATTTCCGCCCCTAGACACCGCATATCATTTGCCATAATAGATAACGCATCACAGAGTTCTTGAGCAGGAATGCCATTGGGCTCGGGTACATCCACGGCAGGTGCATCGTTAGGGTCTAAGCTATCGATGTCAATGCTAATGCCATAACCGACTGTCCCTTTGCTAACAAGGGTGATGGCTTCTTTTAAAATCGCTTTTATACCGTAGTGTTTCACTTCGTCCATAAAGAAAACCCGTACATGGAGTTGTTCTAGTAAGTCAGCCTCTCCTTTTTCAAAACTACGTACACCAATAAGGCAAAGATGCTCAGGCTGTACTTTGGGCTCATAGTGAAGAATCGACGTTAATTCTGAATAGCCATAACCTAATAGCGTAGCCACTGGCATGCCGTGAATGCGACCGCTTTCTGTCGTTTCTGGCGTATGACTATCCATGTGAGCATCGATCCAGATTAAGCCAAGAGGACCTTGCTGATGACAAGCATCATAGACCCCGCTCCAAGTACCAATTGCTGAAGAATGATCCCCGCCCAACACGGTAAAAAAGTGATGTTGCCGTACTAGGTCGCTGACTTTGATGGCCAGTTGGAGGTTGTAGGCTTGAATGAAGGCCTTTCCCGAGCGTGATTCAGGTTTGGCCAATGTTTCCCATTGGTATGAAATAGGTTGCTGGGTGAGCTCGGTTAAATAAGCTGATTGCTGTAGTACATTGGGACCGTTGTGGCATCCCATTTCTGCACCTGCACTTCCACATGCATAACCGATGAGGTGCAAGATTTTGTCGTCCATATAGTTTCCATTCATGTTTTATAGGATCAACAAAAATAGCATAGTTATAATGCGTGTCTAGCAGAGAATTTTGCAATCATTACGGCTCTCATCTACAATTACGGTTTTTTTAGCAGGAAAAAATGTTATGCATAGCCAAGCATGTCAACGTTTTGTGAGTCAGGTGTGGGACGACTCGATTATTCACACGCTGACTGACTATATTCGCATTCCGAATAAATCCCCTATGTTTGACCCAGACTGGCAAGCAAATGGTCACATGGCACAAGCGGTGAAGTTAATTGTTGAGTGGTGCCAAAACCACGCCATTGAAGGTATGAAGTTGGATGTGGTACAAGCCGAAGGTAAAACACCCTTATTGTTTATCGATATTCCCGGCAGTTCCAGTGACACTATTTTGTTGTATGGCCATCTTGATAAACAGCCGGAGATGACTGGCTGGGACGCTGATTTGGGGCCATGGAAGCCGGTTTTAAAAGGCGATAAATTGTACGGACGCGGTGCTGCCGATGATGGCTATGCAGTGTTTGCTTCACTAACAGCAATCAATGCATTGAGAGCGCAACATCTGCCGCATGCACGTTGCATTATTATGATTGAGGCCTCGGAAGAGAGCGGCAGTAGTGATTTAGTTTATTATATTGATGTATTAAAAGAGCGTATAGGCACACCCAGTTTAATTATCTGTTTAGACTCAGGCTGCGGCAATTATGATCAGCTGTGGCTCACTACGTCATTGCGTGGTTTGGTGAATGGCATATTGACGATTGATGTATTGAAAGAAGGCGTGCACTCTGGATCAGCGAGTGGCATCAGCCCCTCTTGTTTTCGCATTTTGCGTCAATTACTCAGCCGCATTGAATCTGAAACTAGCGGCGATATTTTGCTAAGCGAACTTTTTGTAGATATTCCATCCGTGCGTGAGCAACAAGCTGCACATGCTGTTAAAATACTAGGTAACGCTATTTTTGATAAGCTTCCCTTCCAGCTGCACGTGCAACCGCAAACACAGGATTTACGAGAGCTGATCTTGAATCAAACCTGGCGCCCTGCTCTTTCCATCATTGGCGTTGAAGGTATCCCATCGATTGCGCATGCAGGTAATGTGGCGTTACCTTCTCTGGCAGTGAAATTATCAATGCGTTTAGCTCCTACCTGTGATGGTAAACTAGCGGCGCAGGTTCTGAAAAATAGTTTAGAGAACCATCCTCCTTATCAGGCCAAGATACATTTTGATGTTGCTGATGCAGGATCGGGATGGAATGCGCCCGCTGAAAGTCCTTGGTTAACGGCGGCGATTAATGAGGCTTCAAGTACTTATTTTGGTAAGGAGGCGGTCTGCCTTGGTGAAGGTGGCTCTATTCCTTTTATGGGCATGTTGGGTAAGCGCTACCCCAAAGCTCAGTTTTTAATTACCGGTGTCTTAGGGCCTGGCTCCAATGCACATGGGCCGAATGAATTTTTACATATTCCTACTGGAAAGAAACTAACTTGTTGTATCGCTGAGGTGATTGCGAAGCATTACGCATCCTAACTACGAGGAATTTTTACCCTGTTAACTAACCATACGCCTATAACGGCTAATACTCCACCAAGAAAAGAGAGTGACACAGGCACTTCATCTAACCAGAGCCAGCCTAAAAACGTAGCGATAAAAGGCGAAAAGTAAAGAAAACTAACTGCACGTGAAGCGGGGATTTCAGCTAGCGCATAACTCCAAGCGATATAACTAATCGCTGCAGGAAAGATGCCTAAGTAAAGAGTCGCCCAGTGTGCAGCAGCAGATGCTCTGCTTAAATCGTGTATTAAGTTAGGCAAATAAAATAATAATGGCAAAGCGCCGCCCCAAATGACATAAGCGGTGACTTCGATGGCATGGTATTTTTTAGCATAAGGTTTTTGTAAAATTGAATAAAGACTGCCAACTAGCGTAGCTAATAAGATGCAAATCATGCCTTGACCCCATCGAAACGTTTCTTGCTCGCCGAGAGTGATTAATGCTACTCCGCTGATACTGATGAAAAATCCTAAAATACCATATTTAGAAACACGTTCATTGAGAAATATGACAGCGAGTAACGTGGTAATTAGGGGTGACTGGCTAACGATAAAACTAGCAATACCCGAAGAGACGGTGAGCTCGCTGTAGTTAAGCGTGACGTTATAACAACCGATGCCAATCATACCAATTACTAATAAAGACATCTTATCGCGCCGAGTTATACTTACCGTCGATTTAAGGCTTAAAAACACGCTGAGCATACAGAGGGAGGCGATTAAGTAGCGCATTAATGCGAGGCCACCTGGTGAGTATCCACCTTGTAATGCTGCGCGGATAGCGACAAATGCAGACGCCCAAAATAGGACGGCGGTGATGAGTGAAAATTTAGCTTGAAAAGAGAGCGGCGAATATAACAAACCCGGCGCTGTATGTCCGGGTTTGTTTGGGCATGGCTGACTATTAATAATCATCATCGCCAGTTGCGGTGTCAGAGCTTCCTTCATCGCTAGCGCCGGCTGTTGCACCCGCACCTGCGGTACCACCAGCGGCATCGCTAGAGGCGCTATTCTGATCTTGTGATTGCGTAGCGCTTTGGTCCGCAGAAGGCATCTGGCCTGCAGTGTCGTCTGCCAACTTCATTGCTGGTTCTCCATAAGCAAACGAAGCTGCTGCAAACGCCGATAAAGCGAGCGTTATAAGGGATTTAACTTTCATCATCTATCTCCTAGATCTAAGTTAAGCTGAGGCTATAATTTAATACTAATCTAGGTGATTTGCTATTAGTTTTTATGGGAGCGTTTCCCTATAAAAAAGGGGAGGGTTAGGGTCGGGGCGTTTTTGCTCTCTAGTTTAGCTGTATTTATTTTAATAAATTAATCAATAGGTTAAACAGGTTCCTGCTGTCTCGATTGACTTCCCTAAGTTGTTTTTGCTATAAAGGTGGTCCAGTTCGTATGAAACCCAGCCTAACTATTTTTTAAATAAGCAAAGTCTGTCTATTTTAAGCTCAATTTAAGATACGAATGGTAAACTGTTCTGCAAGTCAGTTAATTAGCATTTAAATGTAGGGAAAATATTTTATGATGGCAAGCAACCGGGCTAGCGTATTTTCTCTCGGATCAATTTATCCTTGGTTGATCTGCGGTGTTGGCATGTTGTTTTACTGTTTTAATTACTTCCTTCGTGTTTCTCCTAGTGTTATGCAACCTGAACTTTCTCAAGCATTCCATATTAACGCCTCTCAATTTGGTTCTTTAGCTGCATTTTATTATTATGCTTATACTCCTATGCAATTACCTGCTGGGATGATTTATGACAAATTTGGCGCTCGATTTGTTCTGTTCTTTGCCTGTTTAACTGCGGCTGCTGGCCTAGGTATTTTTATTTCTGCAGATAATTTTCAAAGCGCTGGCTTAGGCCGATTTTTTATTGGATTTGGGACAGCTTTTGCTTATATTGGCGTGCTAAAATTGGCTTCTTTATGGTTACCTGCGAATCGGTTTGCTACTGTAGCAGGTTTGACTACTGCTTTCGGTATGACCTGTGGTGCATTGTCGCAGAAGTATTTGTCGCATGTAGTGCAAACTATTGGTTATAAAGATGCACTACATACGGCTTTAATTTTAGGGGTGATATTAAGTTTTGTGGTTTTATTGGTTGTTCGTAGTCGCCCTAAACAACTAGGTAATGTTCCTACGTATGCTCCCATGGATATTTGGCAGTTTGGCAGAGCACTACGAATTATTTTCACCAATCCACAAATGTGGCTGATTGGTATGATTGGTTGTTTGCTGTATCTTCCTGCCTCTGTTTTCTTAGATCTTTGGGGAATTCCCTACCTTAAATCAGTTTATCAATTAACGGCAGACCAAGCGGTTAATGTCTCCAACTTGACGTTCTTAGGCTGGATCATTGGTGGTCCGGTAATTGGTGCGTTTTCAGATAAAATTGGCCGTCGCCGGGCACCTTTGGTTGCGACAGGATT
>Ga0155555_124_pt2 | contig 62202 bp, 56 predicted proteins | sample RifCSPhighO2_12_FD_107212 | JGI IMG/M metagenome (GOLD analysis project Ga0155555, IMG submission 107212) | Gammaproteobacteria bacterium RIFCSPHIGHO2_12_FULL_42_13 | reverse complement strand
GCGTAAGCCATCGTCTCTGCAAACCCCCAATCCATGGGAATTTCACCCGTAGCCATTTTTGCGCGCGCTTGCATGATCATCGAGACTTGTCGCTGCAACGTTATTTCTTTGGGAACAAACATGATGCGTTGCGCAAGAAAATCAAACTCTTTTTTTGAAATAGCAGTATTCGCCGGCGTATACCAACGCTGCCCCAAATAAGGCAACCAATATTTTGCGTAATATTCCGACAATGCATCTTTGACTAATGTTACACAGGAAATACCTTTATCCAAGGAGGCGCGATACGCTTCCATCATTGCGGATACAGATTCAGTCGTCATCACGTTTTCATGAATCAATCGCTCAGCATAAATTTCTCGTGGGGATTTTTTCGCGCGAATAATTTGGTACATCAACGGTTGTGTGCAACTCGGTTCATCGGCTTCATTATGACCATGCACGCGATAACACACTAAATCGATTACCACATCTTTGTGAAACGTTGCCCGATATTCTAATGCGAGCTGCATTGCTTTCATGCACGCTTCAGGATCATCACCGTTCACATGCATAATCGGTGCATCAATCATTTTGGCGATATCAGAACAATAAAAGGAGGAGCGCGCATCGTTCGGATCACTCGTCGTAAACCCAACTTGATTATTCACAACAATATGAATCGCGCCACCCACGGTGTATGCCCGGGTTTGCGACATTGCCAGTGTTTCCATCACAATACCCTGCCCTGCAAATGCGGCATCGCCATGAATTAATAACGCAATCGCGTAATCGCGCTTAGGTACTTCTTTGGAACGTTCTTGTCGCGCGCGCACAGAACCTAATACCACGGTGTTAATAAATTCAAGATGAGAAGGATTAAAACCCAATGACAAATGAATCGGGCCATGGGGTGTTTCTACATCGCTCGAATATCCTTTGTGATATTTCACATCACCCGTTGTATCACCATAATCAATCGTGCCTTCAAATTCAGAGAATAAATCTTTGGGTGGCTTGCCCATGTTGTTGATTAACACATTTAATCGGCCACGATGCGCCATGCCAATCATCATTTCGCGAATATTGTGTGCGCGCGCGTCATTAATTAACGAATCCATCATAGGAATTAAAGTATCCGCCCCCTCAATTGAAAATCTTTTTTGACCCGGATACTTGGTATCTAAATATTTCTCCAATCCCTCTGCTTGTGTTAATTTCTCCAAAATATTTTTCTTTTCATCGTGAGAAAATTGTCTCCCAGGAATTTTGCATTCAATATAATTTTGCAGCCAATCACGCTCTTTTTGATCAATTAACCGTGTATATTCAAAAGCAATACTCCCACAATAAAAACGCTGGAGCGCATCCATAATTTCTTGCAACGTTGCGGTATGTTCGTTTGAAAATAATTGCCGGGAATCAAAAGTTTTTTGCAGATCCGCCTCTGAAAGGCCGTAATGAGACAATGTTAAACGCACATCATTTTGTATGGGACCCTTCAAAGGATCGATGGTAGCCTTCAAATGACCATATCGACGATACGCTGTAATCAAAGCATCTACCGCTGATTGTTGCTGTGGTGATATACCAGGCGCAGCAGCTGACATCGTGGGCGCATGAATGCTAAAGCCTTGCAATTGTTCTCGAATGGAAGCATGTGAAATATCTGCTTTGCCATTTTGGATCGCACCAAAATATTGTTGCCAGTGCGAAGGCACGGAAGCATGATCAGCAAGATATTGTTCGTAGAGTTCATCAATGTAAGCGGAATTATCAGCGGCAAAATAAGCATTTTCTTCAAAATCTTTTCGCGTCGAGTGTGGCATGGTTTGTCTCTATTGTTTCAATCTTCAGTCCTCTGGGTTACCATCTCCGTTCTTAATTTCCGGATTGCTTCCGTGGGGTTCAATCCTTTGGGGCACACGCTAGCACAATTCATTATAGTACGACATCGAAAAACGCTGTAAGGATCTTTCAATCCCGCTAACCGGGTAGAGGCTTCTGTATCACGACTATCAACTACAAAACGGTAGGCATTCAGCAGCCCTGCCGGCCCCACGAACTTATCAGGATTCCACCAATATGAAGGGCAAGAACTGGTGCAGCACGCGCATAAAATGCATTCATACAATCCATCTAATTTGGCGCGTTCTTTGGGAGACTGCAGACGCTCTTTCTCAGGCAAAGGATCTTTGTTCTGCAAATAAGGCTGAACACGACGATACTGCTCAAAAAAGGGCTCCATATCGACGATCAAATCGCGAATCACAGGAAAACCCGGCAAAGGCATCAACACCACGCGATCTGGTAAATCATGCAATTGCGTAATACATGCCAATCCATTACTGCCATTGATATTCATGCCATCGGAACCACACACACCCTCCCCACAGGAGCGGCGGAAGCCAATATCAGGATATTGCTCTTTGATAGCCTCCAACGCATTCAGCAACATTTTTCCCTTAATCGTCGCAATATCCAGCGAATAATCTTTCATATACGGTTTTTTATCGTGATCAGGATCAAAACGATAAATGGAAAAAGTCATAGTTCTGGATGATGTTTTCATTTTCAATCCTCTTTCAAAGTGGAAGCCCACGTGTCAGCGAGGGCGACCCTTTTGCATGCCATTCACTCATTTCAAAACCTCCGCTTCAGGTGCGACACCCACCCTGGTTTCGCTCGAAGATGAGCCATCCCTGGCTCGGTCCCGCGCCTATCCTGGCGCTACTCGCTCCACCAGGGAGGTATCGCACCTTCGCAAGGTTTTGAAATGCGTGGCTTAAAGGCATTTACTGCGGTTCTTTGCATAAATAATTCCATCTGCTTTATCCTTTTATTCTCTTAGTTTTAATGCTATGGGTTCCATATTTTTCGGCTTCAAACAAACCGGGCGATAATCCACATGACCTTCAGTATCGCATAACGAATGTTTCAGCCAATGCTTATCATCTCTTTCTTTGTAATCATATCGCGCATGGGCGCCGCGGCTTTCTTTGCGCTCATACGCTAATTTTGCAGTGACAAGCGCAGTTTCCATCAGATTATCTAATTCAAACATTTCAATACGCGTAGTATTAAATGCTGTGGAATGATCTGCCAATTTCGCGTGTTTTAATTGCTCACGTAATACCTGCAGTCTCTTTAATCCTTGTTCCATATGCCCTGCATTACGGAACACACCAAAATTATTTTGCATAATTTTTTTCATTTCAGCGCGGATTTGATAAGGATCTTCTGTATTAGATTTATTTTTCCAACGCACGTCGCGAGACAAGGCACGATCTATTTCGCCGGATGCTTCTTGACGATGCGCCATGCCTTGTTGCAAGGCTTCTTCGCAATGCAAGCCAATTGCACGACCAAACACCACTAAATCCAGCAAAGAATTTGTGCCTAAACGATTCGCGCCATGCACGGACACACATGCACATTCGCCGGCCGCAAATAACCCCTCAACAAGTTGATCTTTTCCTTTTGCATGCACCAATACTTGTCCGTTAATAGTCGTAGGAATTCCGCCCATTTGGTAATGACACGTTGGCACAACAGGAATCGGTTCTTTGACAGGATCAATATTCATAAATTTTCGTGATAATTCGAGAATGCCAGGCAACCTTTCGTTCAATACTTTCTCGCCCAAATGATCCAATTTTAATAATACATAATCTTTATTCGGCCCCGCACCGCGACCTTCTAGAATTTCAATGATAGAAGAACGCGAAACAATATCGCGACAATCTAAATCTTTTAAATGTGGCGAATAACGCTCCATAAAACGTTCGCCCAAGCCGTTCAGTAAATAGCCCCCTTCACCACGGCATCCCTCAGTGATGAGCGCACCGACACCCGCTAAACCGGTGGGATGGAATTGCCAAAATTCCATGTCTTGTACTTGAAAACCCGCGCGCAACACCATGCCGATCCCATCGCCCGTGTTGGTATAGGCATTCGTTGTCGTTTCGAAGATGCGCCCTGCACCACCAGTGGCAAGCGCAACAACACGTGCTTTGAAATACACGTTCTCGCCAGTTTCCATGCAGGTTGCCACTACCCCAGAAACACCACCCTCTTCCGATTTCACTAAATCTATCGCCAACCATTCGTTGAAAAAATGTGTATTCGCTTCAATATTTTTTTGATACAGCGTGTGCAACATGGCGTGACCCGTGCGATCCGCAGCGGCGCACGTACGACGCGCCAATTCCCCCCCAAAATCACGTGTATGCCCACCGAATGCACGTTGATAAATTTTGCCGTCATCTAAACGTGAAAAGGGTAAACCCATATGCTCTAATTCGATCACTGAACGCGGTGCTTGCTGACACATATATTCTGCGGCGTCTTGATCTGCTAAAAAATCAGATCCAACGATCGTGTCATACATATGCCATTCCCACTTGTCTGGAACGACATTTCCCAATGCCGCGGCAATTCCGCCTTGCGCAGAAACAGTGTGCGAACGCGTCGGATAGACTTTCGAAATCACGGCCACTTTATAATTTTTATTTTGCGCCAATTGCAAGGCCGCGCGCATACCCGCACCACCCGCACCTACAATCACTGCATCAAAAGTTTCGGTTCTAATGCTCATTTCATCTCCAGAAAATATCCAGCACCCAGACCATGTAGCCCGCCAATAATAAAATCACGATGATTTCCAGGAACAACCGTACTGCACCGTTTTTTACATAGTCTGTAAACACTGTCCACAAGCCAATCCAGGCATGCCACACGATGGCCAATACCACTAAAACCGTGCTGTAGCGCATCCAGGCACATGAAAATAAAGTGTTCCACGTATCGTATTGCAACATCGGATGCTGCACGAAGAAAACACAAAGAAAAACGGCATAGGCGCCCACAAGAATCGCGGAAATACGCTGTATGATCCAGTCCGTCAACCCACGGTTATTTTTTACTACCATAACCATACTCCTAGAAAAATAGCTGCCATCATGCTCACACAGATGATGAGATAGGCGGTGATGCGCGCTGTTCTAAGATGCTCTCCAAAACCACAATCCATGATCATATGGCGAAGCCCTGCCAAGAAATGATAAGCCACTGCTATGAGCAATACCCAAGCAGTAAACTTTATCAAAGGAATTGCCAAGAAGGCTTGAATATCAAGAAAACGGGCTGGCGATTGCAGGGACTGATCCAATAAATACAACGCCAAAGGTAATCCCAGAAAAATCACCACACCTGTAATGCGATGCAAAATTGAAACAATGGCCATGGGGGGAAACTTCATTTTGGACAGATTAAGAAAGACCGGACGTGTCACGAAAACTCCTTATCTGATTGAAACTTGAGAGAATGATACCGCCAACTCCACAAAAATTGTAACATAAATAGTTTAACCGAATGGGCATCTTAATTGAAATCATCGTGAGAGGTAACTTCTAAAAAAAACCCGGGACAGCTCATCCCGTGGTGAGCGCAGCGAATCCACGGGATCTAGGAAATATAGGGTTAATTTCTAAGCTTAAGGTAGGGATAATATTTAGTGGGTTATCCTAAGGCATTAAAAAATTAATGAACAGGTAAATATTCATGAAGTCATCGACTGAATCGCTTGAGGCCAGAAAACGTGAGACCATAAAGTCTGCTACTGATGCCATACAATCTGCTGTAGAATCAATGCAAGCTATTTTGCTCAAGGATATTTGTAAGCAGCTAGAATGTGCAGTAACAAAATGGGCTAAAATCAACGATACATGCAAGATTGAGCTTAATCTACCAGAAATATCAGCTACACCTCTTTCCTTCTCTCGGGAGGAAATTCAACTCCTCAATATATTTTTCAAGATTACCAAAAAAAAATGCGGTATTGAAAACCATACTCCCAATGATACTATACTACGAGAACTCTACCAAAATAATGGTAATCTGCCGCCTGGGATTGTTCAACTAATACAGAATAAATCTCTTTGTTCCGCGTTAATTTCTGAATGGGAAACAATAGATAAAGGAAATATCTTTTTTTCTGATGAGTTTATCGCATTTCTGTATGAATTAATCCACGGGTCCAGCATAACCACTGCCACCGGATATAGCGTTGCAGGAGAACACTGGAAAAGCCTCGCCCAAAGCGCTCGTGAAAAAAATGACGAAGAAATGACTAAACGCTTCTCCATCAGAAGCACACTTTGTTTTCTTTACGCTTTATCAATGTTAAGTGAGCTCTTCTGTAATGGCACCACCAACATAAACGAACAAAGCAGGATCGCAGACACACTACTCTATATTCATTTAAAGGCGTTATCAAACAACTGCGGGAAAAATTTCTGGCTCATTAAATACAATATTCATATCTACGTTAATTTTCTAATAAAACAAAAAAAATACTTAAGAGCCGAACAAATAATGCGAGATGTAATTTCTTTTGTCGATACCAGTCCCGTGTCTGACAATCAAGGAAAGTGGCTTTTTTTAAATCTGTTAATTCAAAAATTACAAGAAGAATTGGAAAATTTACGAAAAAGATCGAACGATTCAACAACTTTCAAATATCCCTTTGAATATACGATATACGTAGCTTTCATCAATCTTCTCACCCTAGCGCGTAACCACCAAAGAATCAAAAAGTTGGGGCTCCAACTAGAGTTACCTCGTACCACCTGCTCCCGACGTTATTATCCTTACCACCCGATCTCTACGAATCCAGCAGGCTCCCACATCACCGTGAACTGCTTTGTTTCCCGAAGGGGGGTGAAGGTAAATAATCCAGACGGCTCGTTCATTCCCCCCGTGGTGATAACAGCACCAGGAAAATAATGTTACTGCCAGCATCACTGTGTTAAAATTTTCTCGTCTCAAACGTGGAAGCCTCTCCAGGTGCAAACAAGCTTTAAGGACTTCTCATGACAAACAAGGTTGCAACCCTTTCTTTTGATGATCGCTCTACTGAATTCCCGATTTATTCCCCCACTCTTGGTTATGATGTGATTGATGTGCGAAAGCTGGGCACACAGCATCGTTTTACCTTCGACCCTGGCTTTTATGCTACCGCAGCATGCGAATCTAAAATTACCTATATCGACGGCGATGCGGGTGTGCTGTTATATCGCGGCTACCCTATCGATCAATTAGCTGCAAAATGTGATTACACAGATGTCTGTTATCTATTACTGTATGGCGAATTACCCAACCCCGCTCAGAAAAAAACCTTTGAAGATAAATTAAAAGAAGCGGCACCTGTCAGCGACTTCACGGGTAATTTATTCTCTGGTTTTCCGCAAGATGCGCATCCCATGGGTATGTTGCTCAGTGCGATTGGTGCTTTATCCACACGAAAAGACAATGCCTGTGATTTGAAAAAACCGGAAGACCGTGAACGCTCTGCTATTCGACTGATCGCAAAACTACCGGTGATTGCCGCAATGACGCATCGCCACAGCCTCAATCAACCTTTTGTAAAACCCAACACCTCGCTATCGTACGTCGATAATTTTCTGGCCATGTTTTTTGGTGAATCAGACAAAAGAATTCACAATCCAGTGTTAGCCAAAGCCCTTGATCGCATTTTTATTTTACACGCAGATCACGAGCAAAATGCCTCTACTTCCACCGTTCGTATGGCAGGCTCAACGGGCACACATCCTTTTGCAGCAATAGCCGCAGGTGTAAGCGCACTCTGGGGCCCCGCGCATGGTGGCGCCAATGAAGCTTGCTTGAAAATGCTGCAAACGATTGGTGATGAATCACAAATTGAAAAATATATCGCAAAAGCAAAAGACAAAGATGACCCTTTTCGCTTAATGGGCTTTGGACATCGTGTTTACAAAAGCTATGACCCACGTGCGAAAGTCATGCAAAAAACCTGCCATGAGGTGTTAGAGGCGATGCAACGCCACAATGATCCTTTATTCAAACTCGCGATGAAATTAGAAAAAATTGCACTTGAAGATCCTTATTTTATCGAAAGAAAGTTATACCCCAACGTAGATTTTTATTCAGGCATCACATTAAGCGCGATGGGCATTCCTACCAATTTATTCACCGTATTGTTTGCATTGGCCAGAACAGTAGGCTGGGTAAGCCACTGGAAAGAAATGATGGACGACCCGAACCATGCGCTGGCGAGACCAAGGCAATTGTATACAGGTGAAAAAGAGCGGAGTTTGTAAAACTAACACATTTTTTAATACCTGCGACGCTTTTTTCATGCAATACCTATTTCAAAACCTTGCGAAGGTGCGATACCTCCCTGGTGGAGCGAGTAGCGCCAGGACAGGCGCGGGACCGAGCCAGGGATGGCTCATCTTCGAGCGAAACCAGGGCGGGTGTCGCACCTGAAGCGGAGGTTTTGAAATGAGTGTAAATATGAAAAAAACCCACAATAAATACTTAAAAAAATTCCGTCAAAAATATACGCCACTGCCATCCTCTGTATGGAAAAACCCATTACATTTTATTGCCTGTGGTTTTGGTGTTGGTGCTATTCCCTTTCTACCGGGGACTTTCGGCACGCTGTTAGGCATTCCCATTATTTTATTACTTACACACTTTTCAACGATTACTTACGGAATCATTTGCACCTTATTATTTTTTCTGGGAATTTTGTTGACAGGAAAAACCAATCATGATTTTAAAACAGAAGATCATCCCGCGGTGGTTTTTGATGAAGTTGCAACGTTTCCCGTTGTATTATTAGGATTACCTGTGAATTGGCAATACCTACTGATGGGTTTTGTATTGTTTAGAATATTTGATATTCTTAAGCCGTGGCCCATCTCCTGGGTAGATGAAAACATACATGATGGATTCGGCGTGATGTTGGATGATCTCTTAGCCGCTCTTGCAACCCTTGCTGTTTTACATGCTATTTATTACTTTATTTAACTTTCAAGGATGATAACTCATGCTGATCGATAAAAACTTAACGAGTACCGGCGAAAGATTGCGTAGAGCAAGAATTTTAGCCGGTATTTCAACACGCCGCGCCTTTGAAGAAAAATATCACATCAGCGCGAACACATTACAAGGATGGGAACAAGGCAAAAATCCGCTTTCCAAAAAAGGTGCCAAACGCATTATCGAAGCGCTTAAGCGCGAAGGATTAATGTGTTCATTGGAATGGCTAATGCATGGTCAAGGCGTTCCCCCGCGTGCTTTTGAAAAAGCAGAGGTAGTAAATGAAGCAGATTTAGAAAATCTTTTATCGCAAATGCACCTTCAAGAAGAGCAAGCGATTTACCAAGAACTCCAAACGTTTAAAACACACAATCCACACGCCATTATTATCACCGTGTCAGACGACGGCATGACGCCTTTTTTCAAACCCGGCGATTACGTGGGCGGCATTCGATTTACAAAATCAGACGATATTCAACATTATTTGGGCGAGCCTTGTATTATTGAGTTAGAAGATCACACCATTTTAATTCGTCATCTTTACGCCACGCCGTATGAAGATACTTACACGCTTTCTTGCACCAATTTAAATGCAAAACAAACGCCATTAGTTATTCCTAATGCCAAAATCATCAGCGCCGCACCCATTCTGTGGCACAGACGGCGGTTGAAGGTGTAGTCACGCTTAAGTCGCTTCTTTCCTAATACGCGCTTTTTTTCCCATCAGCGCATAAAGTTGAGCGATGGTCGCCATCGTTAGATTGGCATCACCTTTAATGATATTGGAGACCTGCGTTGGGTTTTTGCCGAGCTTGCGAACGAGATCGTTAAATCCAAGATGGTTTTCGGACATAAATCTGACCACGTCTTTAGCGACATCTTGTTGCAAAGTATGTAATATCTCGTACTCAATCTTTGCTGCCTTTTCAATTTCAGCGATTTCAGCCTTATTTAGGCGTTTTTCAAGATAAGCTTTAAAACTTTTTACTTTCATGGTCACATTTACCTCAATACGTTTTTAATTATAGAACGTGATTTATCGATATCAGCCTCTTGTTTGGATTTATCGCCAGCATGCGCAATCAAGATAGTCTGGTCAGGTTTGAAGCAATAATATAGACGTAATCCAAATCGACGCTCACGGAGTTCAAACAACCCACCTCCTAATGCTCTGCTATGCGGTAGTTTTAATTCATTACCGCATAATTCCAGCAACCTCAATTCTTTTGCGAGCGCTTTCAATTGCTCCTTAGTTAGATCACTAAGCCATTCTTCTACCGATTCCAAATAATCAATGTTCCATTTCATAGTGCTACGCCCAACAAAAGATATTTTAAATAATACTACATTATAATGTATTTACCCAGTGATTTTTACGGTCACGATTAATCTCTTTGATTTTTTGTAACTTTCTTAAGAAATCAATAAGTTAAAACATCTACTATAATTAGTATGTGGAAATGAAAATCGTTATTGACTGGTGAGGTGGAGTTATGCCGCTTACAGAACAAAATATTGAGGTGATTGATTTTGTATTAACCGCACACCAGAAAGCGGTAGAGGCGCGGAATAACGATGCCTTAAATAATACGAAACCACTCTCAAAAGAAGAGCTCAACCAATGGGAAAGCCTAGATAAAATACTTGAAAAACTTGCCAACATTAAAAACTTTAAGGAGCTTTCCGATACAAAGACAATCACGGATGTGCTCATAGAGCTTAAAGATTTCTGTAATAGCGATCAGGCATCAAAAATAAGAGAGCATGCACCGGCGGACTTTATCAAGTTGACTAACTCCACCTATCAAGAGCTTCTTGCGGAAGCTCAAAAGCCAGTTGCTAGCGATCGTAAGCGGGATAAGGTAGTGAAAGGCTCACCTCCCGCAGAAAAACCACCCACTCCGTCGCCGGTGGTGGATAGATCCACCCTTACTGCCGTCACCACTGCTGTTCGCAATATCTTTTCTAGAAACAAAGGAAGCGCCGCTTCTAGTACCGCTCAGGAAGGTGCTAAAAGAGATGAAAGAGACAAGACATCAACACAAGCAGCGAGAGCCGGTGCCGGTGTTTTTTCTTCCCAGACACCCACCCCACAAGCACCCGGTCCTTCAAATCAAGAGGGAACCCACCCAAATTCTGGCAGCCAGGTGGGCAAGCGCTTCGCTCGAAAATAAAAGCCTCTCAGCGCTTCTACAAAAACCACCCCCGATACGGCTTCATGGGTTCGGGGGAATTGAGCCAAATTAAAAAATTATCTCGTGATGAAGAAAGATGATGCGCTTTGAGCCAGGCAAAGTAATTTCGCATCACTTGGTAGCCCACTGATCGATTAGAAATCGCGTTATAGCGCCAAGAAGCTTGCTTTCTTATCTGCGCTTCCGTCGCAGTGGGATTAAATAAAATCAGGCTAATCGCAGAAGCCATCCCCGTGCGGTCTGCCCCACCCTCACAATGAAACATCAATGGCTTAGGAGATGCTAGCAAGGCATTCACCAAGGCCCGTAACTGTGATTTGGTGGGTAGATCATAGGAAGAAAATCGAAAAGTACGGTAATGGATGCGCTGTGTTGCGACAAACTGGGATTCCACCTGGTACCACCCATTGCCCGGCCACGCACCACGCAGGTTGATTAAGGTTTTGATGTGATATTGCTGTGTATAACGTGATAACTGCTTTTCATCGAGTTGCCCCGTTCTGATGATTTTGCCAGGCGCCACGACATGTACATTCCCGCTGTAGTAATTAAACCCTAAAAATCCTCCAAAAATCAGCGGGATGGAAAGAAGGCTGTACAAAAGTTTTTTCATGGTTAGAAACCTTTATACTTAAAATACACCAAAACCACAACGCTACCACGACTTTTGATTTTTGAGGTGATTTTTTGGGAAAATGGAGAAGAAAAGCGCAGGTGTACATGAGCAGTACATCGAGCATTTTCTTCGACATTTTCACAAAAAAGCACCCAAAAATCGAAAGGCCTAAAAGAAATATAAATTTTAAAAATTTTTCAATCTGTCCTTAAGGATCCAGTAACAAAGCGCTAGTATACTAATCTTGTTGAAAAATAAAGGTGTTTCATGCGCACAATCTCTTTAGGTAAAGAAATTGCTGAACGACTGACGATTGCTTATCGCAGACTTCTGCTTGCAGGTAAGCCGCCGTCCAAAAGTTTTATTGAAAACATGAAACGCACCAAGGTTTATGTTGGTGATGAAACTCCCGAGCAATTAGTCACGATTGAAAATAAAAATGCAGCAGATGCTATTGCCCACTATAGAAAAAAAATACAAGACCTACTTACCACTGAACAAGTAAAAAACGCTGGACAAAACGAAAACCAAAAAAACGCAGACACTATTATTTCCGAAATAGAAAAAGTTTTTCTCCAAGAACTAGAACGCGTGCTTGCATCTGATACATTAATGCGCGGAGAAAATGGGATTGGATTTAATAAGGCGTTTTTTGATCTTCTGAATAATAATGGTGATGGATTTCAACTCGCTTCATCTATAAAACCCGAAAAAATCATTATCTCTCACGAGAATGGCAACACAAAATTACATATCACCACCGGTGTCAATCTCTGTCCTTTTGGGAATTCTAAAAATTTTATTCCCTTGGGAGAAATGTCTTATGATTTTGTGATAGATGAACGCGGAGATTTTCATTTTGAAAAAGTCACATTAATCAATCTCCCTTCTGATCAATCTATTTTAAGGCAGATACTAGAACTCGATCCCAAGGATGAGGATGATGCGCGCCGTGGTTTATTGCTTACGATGCTCACGCATTTTAATGATTACGATTGGCGCGGGGTTGATCTTTCTGACTGGGACAGGCACTTTCAAACCTACGGCTTTGTTGTAGATGGTAAACCCACGACACTCATCGATTATATTTTAGCTGGTATTACCGATAATACTTTTTGCCCAAAATATCCATTGACTTCAGAGCAAATTACATGGCTAGCAAATGAGATTAAAAGCAAAAAAATAGCATTGACCGAAAAACAAATAAACTATTTTCTAACAAATGGTCTAAGTGAAGCGCTAGACGACAATCACTATGATACGCTCACTGTAGCTAATTTCAGCAGTGGTGCCTTTAATATGCTCACAACAGATATCAAAAAAATAAAATTAGACATTTCTAATGTTACGTGGGCAAGCGGGATAGCTTCAGTTTTTAAAGTTGGCGAGGTTTCTTTTGAAGCCACTCCTAATGAATTTATGCAAGAAATTCTCGCGCAATACGAAAAAATTTTAATAGATGATCCTAAGGGTCCATTGCACTATGATTGGATCAAACGCCTTAGCACAAAAGATCCTGGCAAGAAGTTATTCTTGATTTGGCAGCACGCGCAAGAAGAACCAACCTCTCGTACCGCTCAGGCATTTTATCGTGCTGCGTATGTGCTCATAAACCGGTCGTTAGTACTACGCGCTGATCTCGCTGCAGCACGAAAACAATTAAATATTAGAGAATATGACGCAGCACTGGCACTGGCGCCTAATGAAAAGCGTGGTCAGACGAATTTTATTACTGCTGAAGCGTTACAATCAGGTATAGTAGATTTTAACGCTCTCCAAAAATATTATTTAAGCAAAGATGAAGAAGATTTTCCCTATTCTGTTGGTGAATTCACTAAGCTTTGCGAAATGGTGCGTGCCAATAAATTCCGCACGCTTAACAATAATGATTTTCTCCGCCTGATTAACTTTATTGCCAGAGAAGCAAAAAGACATCGTGTCGTTGCCGATTTAACAGGCACTGACTTTACTAACAGGGAATTATGTATCGCTGAAAAAAATAAATCGGGGGGAATAACAAAAGTTTTGACCGCGGCAGATTTTAGTCACCTGAACCTCACAGAATGTAATTTTGCAGATACCACAGGTCTCACACACGTTATTCTTGATGCAAATACACATTTTCATCATTCAATTTACGGATCGAAAGCTGGTCAGTTTCCGTTTTATTATAGCTATTACGACACCACGACCCAACAGCACGAAAAAGCGGAAATTACAGAGGAGATGTTTCGAGAACAGGCGATTTTATATTTAACACGAATACAAAACAAATATTCTGACGACCCTAAAAAAATAGAAGAGATAAAAGGAAAAATTAAGGACTTAAAACCAAATAGTAACCGGAATCTTACCCTCAATAATCTTATTGAATTTTTACGCTTTTGTGAATCTTTGGATCCAAAGAGCCAACCTTTACGTGAGATGTTTTCTGAATATGCAGAAAAAATAAATGGGCTAAACTGTCAATATGATGAAGTGATTGCTCAACATGCTGCGGGGAAAAACTCTTGCAAGACAATAATTCAAGCAATTGATGCACTCGCTGAAAAAATTACACCAAGAGCGCTTCATCCCAATACGCAACAAAAAAATTATGAAAATGATTCTTATGCAATGCTTTATCATTACCAAACCCTCGTAGATCCGACGCTTGATGCAGAGATAGACGAGGTTGTAAAAAACAACCGTTTGTCAAACGAAACTAAACTTTCCTGTGTTAAAAAGATCGTAGAAAGAACGCGGGCAAGCTACATCACCTACAATCAAGATGGCACCTTTACTGTCACCCTTCCGCTCGCCATAAAAACGGTGAAGGCATTCGAAAAAGCGGGTGATAAATTGCAACCTGTTTATGAATACACACCTCTGGGTACTGTCACACAGCAATACGATCGATATGCTATTCCGATTGGAGAGCCTGTCTTCAGCAACCCAGCTCTGGCACAAGATATTGCATTTGTACGTGACCAAAAAATTGTCCCACCCCTGTTTCGAACCCGCGCTCAATTTAATCAAAGATTTTTAGCACAACCTGCGAATGATGGCGGTCAAGAATTTATGCGTGAGACGACCTCGTTAGTAGATGACCGTGAACAAGAAAACTTACCAGAAGGATTTAATCTGCTCAGTGATGCGGGACAAAAAATAGTAAAAAAAGATTTTATAAAAATCTCCATGGAAACGCAGCCAACTATATTAATTCAGCATGCTGCTGAAGGATTTTATGAAGATTTTCTATCGAAATTATCTGATCTTTTTGCGGGGGGAGCACAAAGAGAAAATAACCCGCAACGCACCATAACAATTAACACTGACATAAATCCTCCCACACTCACAATCACCGGCGATTGCGCAGGCTACCTGCCTGGCGCTGGCACAACGCTCGGTACCTACACAGCCACTTTTGCTATTGATGAAAATACCCAACAAACCTATTTAACTCATATAACATTTGACAAAAAAGGTGTTAATCCCTCAAAACATCCTCTCTTCGCCTTGCTTAATAGCGCAAATCCGGCTGAGGATTACGAGCAACAATCCCGTTTGTTGTTATATATTCTGGAAAAATTAACGGAAGAAATGCTTGCGATAAAAAATGATGAAAAAAAACGAGATGAAGCGGATTCAAAAAAACTTAACGAATACAAAGAAAGGTTACGTGAAGCGGCACAAATTTATATTGATCACGCACAACAATACCGCATCCCCATACATCTTACCAAACTTACTGTGTTAGATGGACTGGACATTTCGGGATGTCATATTGGTGACGTTTCAGGATGTGATTTACGAAAAGTGACTTTCGATCCCGAAAATCCCCCTAAATTTTACCCTAATGAAAATGATTACCATCCATTAAGAAAAACAAAATTAAGCGAAAAGTTACTGCAAGAAATTTTCAGGCAAAATCAAGCAAGAGAAACAGAAAGGCGCGATTTAATTAACATCAGTGAAATAGATTTATCAGGTGAAATCCATAACCCAACGCATTTATCACTGCTGTTTAGAGACCGAAAGGTTTGCAATTTTACGGGTATTACTTTTAATGAATTTACAATCGCCGGTCGCGAAAGAACAAACCTGGAAAGGGTAGTTGAGCCCTGGCGCCGTGATTTAGAACAGATATTCGATCCAAAAGAACTTATTTGGGAAGAAAATCCGCCCTCTTATTTTGCGATTGGGGATGCGGTATTGGAATTTATTCCCTATGATTTTATTCTCAAAGTCAGCCATATTAGCAAACTTCTCAATGAAAATGGCTTAGAAAATATAGTTAGGGATTTTGATTACATAAATCCCGCTAAAACTTTCCTGAAACTTTGGCAGCTTATTCAAAAGAAAGACGGTAGCGACACCTACCGATGGGCAAATCGCTTATTTGGTATGGCGTATTATGCTTTGTTGAAAGAGCAATATGATGCCCAACCTAGGGAGCAGCACGCGCGTCACGAAGCGTTACTGCTCCAAGTCCAAAACCATTTTGATTTGACGGAATTGGATGTGGAGATGGCGACTAGAGATGCCATTAAATCAATTCCAAAATTTAAGGTGGGTAATACCGCCTACGATAATTTTATCTCAAATACGTTGGGAAAAGACGGTGGAAAAGATGTTTATCTCAGTCGAGAACAATTAGATCAACTTTGCAAAGTTATGAGAGAAGGTTCATATCAGCATCTTAGCGGTGAGGCACTAACCAATGTTTTAAATTTTATCACTCGCGAAGCCAAGCGGCATTCTACTTTTGGTGAATATGGAAAACCCTATATCGCGGATCTTCATGGCATTAATTTGAGGCAAAAAAAACTGAGCGATGTTTCTTTTTCTCATTTAAATCTTACTGGCGCAAATTTTTATCAAACAGAAATAGGAGCCTTTACGGTAGATGACTACACCAATCTAAGCGAAATCCGATATTCTAACGAAATCAAAAGTAAAGCTGACGCCTCCTACTACTACGAAACTTATGATAAATCTGAAGGCGCTTATCGTCGTACATTGATTACCCCTGACTTACATCATAAGAGATTTTACGAATTATTGATTAAACCTGAAAAAGACAAAAAAATAAAACGCGCACCCACACGAGAAGAAAGTGAAACAACGCTCTCTCACTGTATCGCTGATATTGCCGCTTGTCATAGCGCACATGTTCCTCAACCGCTGATCCAAGCCTTTTCACGCTTTCCAGTTACACTGAGTGATTTGGGTGCTGATACAGGTTATTCTTCAAATGGTGTTTCAGATTCAGGTGAAAAATCCCCTCCTGTTTCACCCCGTAGGTTCCCGCTCCCTTATTCCGGTCAAACGGCTACTGATATCGGAGCGTGGTTAAAAACAAATATAAAACCTTCACAGGCACCAGAAGAAAATGATGACTCATATCTGAGATTAGCGCTTTCGGTTCCAGAAAAAGAAAGCCAAGACCAAGAAAAAGACTTATACAATAAGCTTAAAAAAGCAAAAGAAGAAAATCCCGAGGATAAATTACTTCAAGCGTATAATTTAAAAATCTGGTTTGAATTTTTGGCCACGCACCCTGAGCATAAAGATAAAGACGTATGTGCCATTGCTGATGAAGGCGCTCGTAGAAACTTTTTTTATGGTTACAAAAATGAAGTTCGAAAAAAACTGGCGGAATTAAGTAAAGAAAAAAAAGATGAGCAAGCTAAAGCACTTTACGATGAACTAAAAAACGTAGCTAATAAATTGAATATTTTTCCATCTGATGAAGAATTCAATTTGGCAGTTTCTGATCTTGATTTTGGGCAACACGTTACTTTTCATACTGCTTTAACTGATGCTGAAATTGTTCGTTATAAAGCACAGAATGAGACGCTACGACTAGGAAAATCTGATTTTTTTCGATCGCTCTCTAGCGATGGCTATGCGCAACTAGTAACACCCGATGGAAAAATTCAGACTTTTAGCAGTTTCATAAAAGCATATTCTCAGGAACTAACACAACAGCTTTTGCTTGATTTATTGGATCTTCACGCACTTTCACCACAATTCGATCAATTAATTAACGACCAGAACACTGATGAAAATACCAAAAAACTCCTAAAAACATTGAAAAATTGGGATGAAGTTTTTGTAGAAGGTGACAAGACCCGTTACTCTAAAGAAAAATTTTTATTAAAAATTTGTCAAGGTACAGAAGATTCCCCTGCTGGGAGTTTTTTAACAGCGTTATATCAACTTGAGCAGAAAACGGATGCTGAGGCAAAGGATATGGCAGCAAAAAAAGCCGTCCATATTGCAAAAACTTGGTTTGCGAGAGGATTAAACGTTGGGATAGAGGACAAAAAGCTGGATTATTTTATTAACCTTACCAGTACTCCCACCGTTCTAAATGCTAAAAACGTTCAAAAATACCGCGGCAAAAATGATCGTGTTGTATACACTATCGAAGATGGCGCACCCTACATTACCCATAGCGAACAATTAAGTGAAATGGCAGAGCGGGGCAAGCCGAGTAAAGCGGTTGCTCGCGTGGAGTTTAAATTTTTATTGAAAGACGTCGATAAGCCACCCATAATTCGAACGCTCAACGCCATCACACTCGAAGGACCACAAGCCTATCAACTACGAGCGGAAATGACGGACAATAATACCGCTCAACAACCCTATTTATTACACAGATTAATGCTACAACCCACGCTTGGTGCAGCAGCAGCCTCACAATTATTACAACATCCAAGGCATCGCGACGATACCACACCGCGCGATTATTCAGGTCTTGATGCACCTAATTACGATTTCTCAAGATTTGATTTTAGTCATAGTTACGTCAACGAGATGAATCTCTCCGGCGGTACTTTTTCAAGTGCAACCAATCTACAAAATTGCAATCTTCAAGACGCAAGATTTGATATTCATGCAACCATTACACTAAAACATCTGGTGCCTGGCGGTGTAATTGCGAGAAGCATTACTGTTAAGCCTGAAATATTGGTCGCGGAGATTATCAAACTGGGTGTTGCAATACCTAATGCCTACAAAAATGTAACGCCCGGTATTGCTTTGCTGTTAATTATGCAAGAGGCGCAAAAAAATCCTGAGAGTAAGCTTGCAAAAGCATTTCGCCAAGCGCATTACGATTGCTATTTAGCGCAAGTCAAACAAGATTTAGAAAAGAATGCGCATACACCCGCAGAAAAACTTAAAATCGTTAAAGAATTACTGGCGCTAGCAGATAGTTGGGGTATTCAGCGCAATCTTTCTGGGCTGAAATTGGATGGCGTTGACTTAACAGGTCTAGACCTATCCAACACCCTGCTCTGCAATACCAGTTTAATCGGCGCTAAATTTGACCACGCAAATTTAAGTGGCGTGACCATTAACGATAACACCCTGCTCAAGGGATGCACGTTTGATTGCGTTAGAATGACTCATCTTATTCGCCAAAGCGCAGATGGAAAAACCAATGTGAATCTGACTGATGTGCAATGGTGGAATACGTTTCAGAAAGCATACAACGATTGCCGTAGTGCAGAATCATTTTTCTTATTTAAAAGAAGCGATTGGATCAAAGATCAAAATGCAAAGAAAAATTCTGAAGATAAATTTATATCTTCTGCACAAGCCATATTGGAAGCAGAGGCGCATAAGTTTGATACCACATTCACAAACGGGAAAAACCGCACGCACGATGCCTGCCAAAAAATGATGGCAGCGCAAGTAACGCGCGTTAATACCAATAGCACCTCAGGTTTACCTTCTCTCCAACCTGCCATTATTGGTCGAATACCAGAGAACAGAACAGAATTTGTAGGAATAGATTTAACACAGGCTGAGAATTTAAATTTTGAGCATATCGAAGCAGGTGGATTAATTGGCGCAAAATTATCGCCTGCGCAACGCGATGCATTAATTGCCCACGCAAAAAAAATAACAGTTGCTGATAATAAAAAAGCTGCCTCCCAAAAAGATCAATCCAGACGCTTCGACGTTGAAGGAGTAAACTTACCCTCTGGTCGTGATCAGATTGTAGAGTTTTCAGCTGACTTTCGTGAAAACTTACTCCCCCCTCCTGCTGATGATGTCACTGAAGCTTTTTCAAGTGACTCTCGCACCATCGCTGATAATAAAAAAGCTGCTACTCAAAAAGATCCTTGCGCATGGTGGGGTTTGCAAGGAGTAGACCTTCGTGGCAGTGCCTTGAGTCCTCCCACTGATGTCACTGAGGCTTTTTCAACAAACTTTTCTACTAGGACAACGAATCTTTCAGGAAAAAATATTACGCATTTTCGTGAATTACCTTTTGATGTTGACGCAGACACTGATTTTTCTAGAACAACTATCACTGCTGAACAAGCATGCGTAATACTTGCGCCGCCAAGTGCTTCTGACAATGGCGCAAGCGATAGGGCAAATGCACAGAGCCAGCAGGAAGGCGCCCCAAAAGCTCCAGAAGAAGTCCTTAAAGAAATTTTTGGTCGTATTTTAGCAATGCCAGTTACCGCACAAAATTATTTACAACAAAAGCTGGAAATTACCCTATTATTAGTTGATTTTATTTCAGCCTTCCAAAATGCTGTTCACCGTAGTCAAAACGTTTCCAGTTACGTGGACAGAAGGGCTATGCCATTAATCATACGGGAATTATTCCTGAATACACTCAACACCTACAACGAGATTGGGCGTAATGTACTCGTACGCAAAATAATAAGCGCTAAAAATGTACATGAACATGCATCCTGTTACCACGATATTTTTGGCTCGAATAATTTGTATAGTGGTGGTCTCGCGATCTTTGAAGAAGTATTTTCAGAAAGCTTGACTCCACGGGCTCCTGACGCCAAAAAAATTGGCATTTTAGTTGCGCTTGAAGATCGCATTTCCCATCTTGATGATTGGGAGAAAATGCTTTTAGTAAATTATATAGAAAAAAATGAAATTAATGTTTCTTCGGGGCAACAAGACATAAGCGCTCTGTTAAATAGTGCTAAAACTGCGGAGGGCTTCACTAACCATAATTCGCTCATGCCTCCTGTACCTCAGCACCACAATACAAGAGGCTCGGGTCTATTTGGAACATCACCCGGTGATGATAGCAACAAATCCGACGAGCATAGCCCAGCGAACGACTCAAGAGCTTCAACAAGAAGATCCAATGTATCCGACACACGTCCTCGTTCATCAATGCGTGTCTTAACGCCAGTAGCGGCAGGAGCCCTTAGACACGCTCGGAATTTAGCGCAACAGCAAGCAGCTATACCCGTGCGCCAGAATATTCTCGCGGAAGAATATAACCTTCTTGCCGGCAACTCACGTCTTCACCAACACAATGAAGAAAAAAAACAGAATCGCATCGCGCTTCTAATAAATTTCCTGTTATCTGAAAATAATGACATAAACACGTTAGAAAACTTAGACCCATGGCAAAGGGTGTTGGTAATGGATTGGATGATTCTATATCAACACAATAACAACAAAGAATCATTACAAAGAATTCTTAAAAAAATAAGAGAGGAAGCTTATTTGAACACTATTGCGCGAGAATTAGGATTAACTCAGGAGGATAAACTTTCCGATCAAACAATAGAAACCCTCAAAGCACAATACGACCCGCTGTATAAAGAACTCTACGACGCAACAATCCAACAAGTTGCACAAAAAAACTATACGCGTGATACGCCCATACAACCTATCGGTATCGAAAGCACTCAACGCCGTGCTGAATATATCGGCAGAGCGTACGCATTATCAAAAGCGATTATTGTTGAAGAAAGCACTCACAATTCGTATAAAAATTTGCATGCGCGATTGTTGAGCGATGAAGGAAGAGATGCGGAAAAATGTGTCAACGATTTTGTAACGCAAAAACAAGGTCAACATGGTGAAGCTTCTCCCCCGGCTTCGTCAGTATTTCGTTTTGGATCTCACTAATACACCACAGAACTTCAGCGCACGCACTACGTCCCGAGGCGAGCGCGGCGAGTCCGCAGGATCCAGTATTGTCTATAGCTAATCCAAAAACTTTCTGATACGCTTTTGCCGTTCAAAGACATACAGCCTACACTGCTTTTATGCAAACTCCATGCCCCATCCCATCCCTTGACTCCCTCACTCAGTTTCTGGGCCGCCTGAAGCGATTCCTACGCGACAACGCCGAAGTATGTGGTGGAGTGTTTATCGCAGTGATCAATGCGCCATTTTACTTTGTCACCCTGGATAAAAATATCCGCTGGTATCAATATGAGGGCTTAAGCACGATTGGCGCTAATTTATTTGAAAATGGTTACTTTGGTTATGAACCATTAGAATATCTATTAAAGAATGATGGCAGTCTTCCTGAAGACACTGCTAAATTCAAAATCTTTCTCTCAAAATTTAAACACAGTCGATTTGTGGTTGAATTTATTGCTGCATTTCTTGCTGCATTAGCCTATGCGGCAATCGCTTATCATGCCTCTGAAAAAGGTTGGAAAAGAGATACCATTCCTATAGTCACATTTATTTCATGTCTGACCCTGAATCTTTTCTCCTACAAAAAATTAACAGATACGTTAGAGGCATTTAAAAATACCGTATTAACCGGATGGATGTCATATTTGCATGGAACTGAAAATAATCGCGCATTGTTTCAACAATACAAACAAGCTATTGCAACACTAGAAAAAACACAAATGCGTGTGTCTGTCTTATCAGCCAACGAAATACGTCAATCACCTTGCAATAACATCAACACTGCTTTTTTAGACTGGATAGAAGGGACTATTCCACAAAACAATATTCCCTCCATTCTTGCTGCAGTGGGATCATGGATAAAAAAATCCTTGGTAGTCACACTATCATTACTCATTTGCTACGCTACTTTAGTATCTTATTGTGCGGCCGCAGAAGTTGGCTTTGCCGGGTTAATAAAAAAAGAAAAGGGTGATTTTGGTGCCTTTTTTTTCGCTTTTTTATGTTTATCAGGACTGATGGTTGCCAATTGTTTTGCCTCCAACAGTTTTTTTGATTTTTTTCTTCACCCTTTGTTGTGTTTAGCAAATTTTAGTCGCTTACCGGTGAGTGGATTAACTAGGGTAGCTGCCGCAACCATTGGAATACTACAAACCTTAATCGCTGCAGTAATTGCCGGCGGCTCCAGTGGTACAGCGATGGGTCTTTATGAAGAGAACGCGGGGAAAGCTTATTTTGCAAAATTTTTATTGCCGCATATGACCAATGCAACCAACATTACTTCTACGCCCTTCCATGATGCAATTGAAATAATCTCCCCGCTTGATGTGAAATGGACCACCATTGCTTTTAATTTTCAAATTTTTCTGATCGTTCTTTCCATGCTCATTAATAGTTATTTTAATCGAGATCAACAATCACCGGAATCAAAATACCAGGAAAAGAAAATGGTGATTGAATGGCAGAAAGAAATTTCGGATAACATTAATCACTTGAAACAAAATAGCTATCAAAGTAACTCAACTGCGGCTTTATTAACTTCATTAGGATTTTCCGCACGGCAGTCTTCCAGCGAAGCGGATCAGTTGATACCCGGAACTCGTTATCAAACAGAAATGACCCTCTAATTGCCTGGATCCCGCGGATTCGCTGCGCTCACCACGGGATGACATCCGTTTTTTTATATTTACTTACCCACACTAATTAACATAGAGCCAAAAGAATTCTCCCCCTCTTCAACCCCAACACCTTCATTTTTAAAATGAAATTGTGCGACGCTTTTCTTCTTTATTTCCCTCCGATATGATAATTTTCACGGGCAGTCTTCCTGCCCGTAGGGCTCAACAAGGAAGAGGAGCATAAGCATGAAAAGTAATATGACAGACGTCACGGATGACGCGCTGGTAACGCTTGATACCCAAGACTCGGATGATAGTGTGGGTTGTCAGGTACGTCGGAAAATTGAAGACTACCTGGAACAACGGCGCTATAAAGATGAGTTGGGTGAATTGTTTGATGAATGAAATATATCTTCTGGATCCCACGGTCTACGCCGTGGGATGACGATTTAATCACTTTGCATCAGCGCGGGTCGCTCCGCTCGTGGTTCTGTTATTTCTTTTCTTCTTCTTTATTCTCTTTCGCTGGCGCAACTTCTTCTCCAGAAGCAGCAGGCGTTGCAGTAGTAGCTGCTGGTTGTGCAGCCGGTGCTTTTTGTTGATTACGCAATGCTTCTATATCCTGAAAAGCGCCGTTCACCAATTCATTTAACTGGTGTAGTTGCCTTACATGCTCTTGCTGCTCATCCGATAATTTTTTTACAAGTGTCGTAATTTCAGCAATTTTAAGACCCAGCGCATCATTAGGATTCACAGAAGGCGTTCCGCCGGCGGGACTCATCATAGATTTTATGCTGCCCATTGCCTTTTCTTTCAATTTCGCAAAATCAAATTTGTTCTCTACCATTACTACTCCCTCCGCGTTGTAAATAAACCTGATTAGGATTATAGCAGCTCTTCAACCACTAACTGCAATCCGACACGTCCTTGATATTCATTTGAAGCTAAGCGATAAGCCATCTTGGCGCGAGAAATACGATTATTAGGCCAACGCTGGGTATCGACTTGAAAAGCAATGGCATCAACGGGATAGGCGCCATTAATCGGCTTTAATGACATTTTTAAGTGTTTTTCACCCACTAATCGTTGCGATAATACTTCAAATTCACCATCAAAAAGTGGTTCTGGAAATTGCTGGCCAAAGGGCCCGGCTTCTTGCATAAGCTCTGCATTTGTTAGCGTAAATTCTTCGGGAGATAACTCGCCATCTGTTTCAATAATCGGTTGTAATTGATCAGCGGACAAATATTTTGAAACGGTTTCTGAAAAGATGCGTGAAAAAGCTTCAAAATCTTTCGCAGAAATGGTTAAACCCGCTGCCATTGCATGCCCACCAAATTTTGATAACAGTGCAGGATGTTGTGTTGCAATTTCGTCCAACACATCACGAATATGCACCTGCTTAACCGAACGCGCGGAACCTTTGAGAATTGTTTCATCTGCTTTTGCAAACGCAATCACCGGGCGATGTAATTTTTCTTTCACACGTGAAGCCACTAACCCCACAATACCTTGATGCCAATGGGGCTCGTACAAACAAATACCCACCGGCAAAGTGCTCACCAAATTCATGCGGTCAACAATTTCAAACGCTTCTGTCTTCATCGTATCTTCAATCGCACGGCGCTCTTGATTTAAAGTATTTAAAGATTTAGCCAGTACAAGCGCTTTTTCTTCATCTGTTTCTAATAAACATTGAATGCCTAACGACATATCATCCAATCTTCCCGCTGCATTTAAACGCGGCCCCACTGAAAATCCTAAATCCATGGCATTTAATTTCTGCGGCGAGCGTCCCGCGATTTGCAATAAGGCACGAATACCTGGGCGCGCCTGTCCTGCGCGAATTCGCTGCAAACCTTGATGCACTAAAATACGATTGTTCTTATCGAGCGGCACCACATCGGCAACGGTGCCTAACGCTACTAAATCTAAAAATTCCGCCATGCTGGGTTTTTCGGAAAAATATTTTTCAGCCTCCAGTGCCGCACGCAATGCGGCCATCACATAAAAAATTACCCCTACACCCGCCAAGGCTTTACTTTCGAAAGCATCACCATGACGATTAGGATTAACAATGGCACAGGCAGCAGGCAACACAGCGCCTTGAAGATGATGATCCGTAATCACGACGTCAATGCCAAATTGATTCGCGCACTGAACGCCTTCAATGCTCGCAATACCATTATCAACCGTCACAATCACGGCAGGCGAATGTACTTGCGCCACTTTGACAATTTCAGGCGTTAATCCATATCCAAAGGTAAAACGATTCGGAACCAGAAAATCAACGCGCTTGGCACCAAATCTTCGCAACGCTGATACCGCTAATGCCGTTGCAGTCGCGCCATCGGCATCAAAATCACCAATAATCAAAATTTTTTCATCGTGTAAAATTGCTTTTACTAGGCGCGCAGTTGCTTTATCGATATCTTGTAAGGATTGATAGGGCAATAAAGCGGCTAGAGATCGATCAATATCAGCAGCTGTTTTTATATTTCTGGCAGCGTAAATACGCTGTAATAAAGGCGGTAATGTCGTTAAGGTATGAGGCTGCTGTGCACGTCGTAGAATGCGTTTTTGCATGGTGTTTCCTGACTAATTTACGATATGATAACGCAGAAGATATACCTGTCGGTAGCAACAACAAGGGCTTTTCATGTTAAATACAATCTTCCAGCAACCATTCCCTATCTTAGATCTTAATGATCAATACATTCTTCGTGAACAATCACTTGAAGATACCGAGGCGTTTTTCCAATACTACACAGACCCAGAAGTCGGAAAATACATTCTTGCGAGCAAACCTGCTACATTGATGGATGCCACGCGTGAACTTCAATACTGCCGTAACTTATTTTATACCAAACAGGGAATTTATTGGACAATTGCAAAAAAAAGCAATAATCAAATGATTGGCGCGATTGGTCTATACACCAACGCCATGCATTATCGCGCAGAAATTACCTATGATTTATCCAGAGAATATTGGCGAAAAGGCATTATGAAGCGCGCGATTGAATGCGTTGTTCATTTTGCTTTTGAAAAAATGAAATTATTACGCATCGAAGCAGTGACGAGACAGGAAAATGAAGCCTCAAGCGCAATCCTGAAACAAGCTGGCTTTACCTTTGAGGGAGTACTCAAAAACTACCGCTTCTATGACAACAAAGCCTGGGATATAGAAATGTTTGCCATCACCCCGCCCTAGGTCGTATGATTTCACCCATCAAAAGCCCATCTCAAGGAAGCCATCATGTTATCGCAAGCTACGTATATCTGGTTAGACGGCGCACTTCCCACGCAAACTTTACGCTGCAAAACCCGCATTCTTCTTCACCCCAAAGGCGATATCACGCTGAAAGATTTTCCAGAATGGGGATTCGATGGCTCTTCCACCCATCAGGCTGACGGCCATGATTCTGACCTTATCCTCCACCCCGTTTTTTTTACCAACGATCCTATCCTGGGAGGCGCTAATTACCTTGTATTATGCGAGGTATTCAATCCTGATGGCGTCACTCCTCACCCTACCAACAAACGCGCGGATTTACGCAATTTACTTGAGAAAGGCGCCGCAAAGCATGAGCCCTGGATTGGATTTGAACAAGAATACACGTTATTTCGTGGCACTCAGCCGCTTGGCTGGCCAGAGCGCGGTTATCCTGCGCCACAGGGGCCCTTTTATTGCGGCGTAGGCGCAGATGAAGTGTTTGGTCGAGCACTAATAGAAAAACACACAAAAGCCTGCCTCGATGCGAATTTAATGCTATTCGGCCTGAATGCAGAAGTAATGCCGGGTCAATGGGAATTCCAAATCGGCTATCGCGGCATTAGCACGGAATCTGCTGACCCATTAACTGTTTCCGATCATCTTTGGGTTGCACGTTGGTTACTCTATCGATTGGGTGAAGATTTTGGCATTTCCGCCACCCTGCATCCCAAACCAGTCAAAGGCGATTGGAATGGGGCCGGCAAACATACGAATTTCTCCACAAAAATGATGCGAGATCCAAAAACCGGCATGGCCGCTATTCAAGCAGCAATCACTGCGTTAGAAAAAAATCATCTTCAACATATCAAACAGTATGGGCATGGCATTGAAGAACGCTTGACGGGTCGCCATGAGACTGCACGATACGATCAATTTTCTGCGGGCGTGGGTAATCGTGGCGCTTCTATTCGTATTCCCCGTAGCGTCTCTAATTCAGGCGGTGGATATTTGGAAGATCGTCGCCCTTGTGCCAATGCGAACCCTTATGTCGTATCCTACCTACTGGTATCGACTATTTGCGGTGAGCAAGCACCTTAATGCACAACAATAAAAAAATTGGTCTTTTTGTTCTTACGCTGTTTATCGTGGGCTCCATTGATAGTCTGCGTAATATGCCTTCAAATGCCATGTTCGGTCCACCGCTGATTTTCTTTTTTTGCGTGGCTGCGGTGACTTTTTTGTTGCCTATTGCGCTCATTTCTGCGGAGCTAACGTCCTATCATCCTGATAAAAATGGTATTTACCAATGGATAAAAGAGGCCTTTGGAGATCGCGTTGCCTTCTTCGGTATCTGGTTACAGTGGATCAACACCATCACCTGGTACCCTAGTATTTTATCTTTTATTGCAGGCGGTATTGCGTACGTGATTAATCCAGCGCTAGCTACGAATAAATTATTTGCCGTGTCGGTGATTTTAGTTATTTTTTGGGGGCTCACTTTTTTATCCCTACAAAATTTTTCTTTATCGGCAACTTTCGTCACTGGGTGCGTTATTCTGGGGTTTGCATTGCCTCTCTGTTTTATGCTGTATTTAACCATGAGTTGGCTCATGCAAGGACACACTCCTGAAATTGCTGTAAATGCGCACAGCATTTTTCCTGCTTTTTCTCGTATTGATGATTGGATTTCTCTCACGACGGTGATTACTGCTTTTTTGGGTATGGAATTAGCTGCGGTAAATGTGCAGAATATTAAAAACCCACGCACGCATTATCCCATTGGTGTTTTATTGGCTTCTTTTATTATTTTACTCACCATGATTGGCGGGTCACTCGCGATTGCTTTTGTGATCCCTCAAAAAGACATTGGTTTGACGACGGGAATATTTCAAACCTTTGATATTTATCTTTCGCGCTTCACCGAAAAATGGCCGGCGATGGTGTTGGGAATATTGGTTGTTTTTGCCAGCATTGGCGAAATGATTAATTGGATTATTTCTCCCGCTCGGGGGCTGCAACAAGCCGCACAAACAGGTAACCTGCCGCGCTTTTTTTCTAAAAATAATAGACACGGGATGCCAGGCCATGTGCTCATTATTCAAGGGGTTTTGGTGTCACTGGTTTGTTTGGTATTTATCTTGCTTCCCTCAGTGAATGAGGTGTATTGGCTGCTCACCGATTTATCCACTGAATTGTATGTGATCATGTATGTGATGATGTTTCTCGCAGCACTCGTATTGCACTATAAACACAAAAATATTCAAAAACCTTTTTTAATTCCGGGTGGCAATGCGATCAAATGGTTATTGTGCTTGTTCGGATTAATCAGCTGTGCCATTGCATTATTTGTCGGATTCATCCCCCCCGAGGACCTTCACTTTAGTAGCATTGGATACTACATCACGCTGTTTTTAAGTGGGCTGGTGATCATGTGTTTGCCGGGGTTGATATTGATGCGGAGGGCGTAGGCGTACCATGTTTATTGATTCTCACTGTCATCCTTACATGCTAGATCTCACGCCTTATGAAAATAATCTTGATCGTTTTATGGAGGAGACAGCACGCGCTGGTATTGATGCGTTGCTTTCAGTTGGTGTAGATACACAAACTTCACAACAATCCATTGCACTCACTGAAAAATATCCTTTCGTGTATGCCAGCGTTGGGTCACATCCAAGTGAGCACGAAGGCGATGACATTTCTTTCGATACATTATGTGCATTAGCAAAGCATCCTAAAGTAGTCGCCATTGGCGAGACAGGTTTAGATTATTATTACAACAAGGGAAATCATGATCACATGCAATCACGATTTCGATTACAAATACAAGCGGGAATTGCGGTGCGAAAACCTTTGATTATCCACACGCGTGATGCACAAGAAGATACGATTCGCATCATGAAAGAAGAACGGGCCGATAAAATTGGTGGTGTGATGCACTGCTTCACAGAATCATTAGAGATGGCGAAAGCAGCCATTGCACTCGGATTCTATATTTCATTTTCGGGTATCATTACTTTTAAAAATGCACAGCCATTAGTTAAAGTCGCCAAAAATATTCCGTTGGAAAAAATATTAATTGAAACGGATGCGCCTTATCTGGCGCCCGTTCCTTTTCGTGGCAAAAAGAATGAACCGAAATACGTGAAATATGTGGCTGAAAAAATTGCTGAAATTAAAAATATTTCCGTAGAAGCCGTGGCAGAGGCTACTTCAGAGAATTTTAGGCGGCTGTTCAGCTAAATCACAAAGAACCCAAGCGCAAGCGCGTGGTTTTTTACAGGATCCATGAACGAGTCTCTGCAAAAAACCACTCACTGACATTCGGGTTCTGTGGATCCACGTCAAACATCCTGCAAAAAACCACTCACTGACGTTTTGGTTCTGTGGATCCAGACAACAAATTAAGCAAATACGCTTGTCAATATTCCCTCCAAACACAACTGCGTATTTAGGTTTATTCCTGCTGCAACATAACGTTTTTTTTCAATAATTTTTCGGGTTGTGCGAAATACTTTTTCTTGGGAAATTTTTTGTGAGATATTTTTGATGACGACTAAGTTTTCCGGATCAATCAAAAAAGATTGTGCAACCTGTTGCTGCACACGCGCAATATCCATAAAAATCAGCAACAAGCTATCCAATAATTCAGATAAATTCCGCTTTGCCCAGGGTGCTGCAGACAAAACAAGATTCTTTTCGAATAATATTATTTTTTCAAGATAGCGCAGCAACTCACCCTGCAATTGCTTATCCTGATTTTTTATCGCGTCATTTTGATTAAATGTAAATACCTGGCAACGGCTGACAATCGTTTTCAATAAAGGATGTTTCTGATCATCAATTAAAAAAATAATGGTTTTTTCTGGGGGCTCTTCCAATGTTTTTAATAATCCATTAGCTGCATTCATTGGCATGGCATCAGCAGGCGCAATTATCACAATACGATAACCACCATAATATGCAGAACGGGTGAGCTGATCAGAAAGCATGCGAATTTGATTGATTTTAACCGAATGATTTTTTTCTTCTGGCGCAATACAAATAAAATCAGGATATGTTTTTGCTGCAAACTGCTCACACGCGCGGCAGCGGCAAGTTGGCTCTGTGTTATGTGATTCGCACAATAACCAGCGCGCAATTTCTATCACCATTGCTCTTTTTCCCGTACCGGGCGCGCCAGAGAATAGATAAGCTTGCGCTAAGCGCTGCTGTGCGAAAGCAGCGCGAATTTGCATCAAAGGCGATATCATGAAATCACCTTTGATAAGGCGTTAATCATATTTTGCTCCACTATTTCCATGGGTTGATCCGCGTATATCACCACAAACCTCTTTGAAAATTTTTTGGCGCGCGCCAAATAGGCTGCGCGCACACGCTCGAAAAATGCGGATTTTTCTTTTTCGATCCGATCTTTGTGTTGACGATTTTTCATACGCGCTAACCCTATACGAACTGGCGCATCGAGCAAAAAAGTTAAATCAGGCACTACATCATCCTGAATCCACTGCGTTAAAAAATCGATATATTTTGCAGAAATTTTTCTACCGCCCCCTTGGTAGGCATAGCTCGAATCGGTAAAACGATCTGAGATCACAATTTTTCCTTTAGCTAATGCAGGTTTGATAACATGCGCAATATGTTGTGCGCGTGCTGCAAAGAGTAATAATAATTCTGTTTCAGGTAACACGACTTCGTCATCACGATTTAATAATAAACAACGAATGGATTCTCCTAGTGCCGTACCACCAGGTTCACGCGTCACCACATATTTTTTTTTCCTTTGTGTGAGATATGCTTCGAGGTAGCGCAACGCGGTACTTTTTCCCACGCCTTCGCATCCCTCCAATGTAATAAACATTATCCTCTCCCTGAAGCATCCCTGCGCGATGCAGCTCGAATCTCAGTAATATTTTTTAAATGTTCTTGATAAGTCCGTGAAAACACATGCCCACCCGTGCCATCAGCGACATAATACAAATAATCCGTGGAAGCAGGATGTAATGCTGCGACAATCGAAGACTCACTTGGCATGCAAATGGGTGTGGGTGGCAATCCGCGAATAACATAGGTATTAAAGGGTGTTTTTGAGCGAAGATCTTTTTTGGTAATCCCGCTGCCATAAGATTTTTTTAATCCATACAATACGGTTGGATCCACTTGTAACGGCATGCGTTGCGCTAATCGGTTAATAACAACGCTCGCAATAACGGGTTTTTCCGAAGTGAGTGCAGTTTCGCGTTCGATGAGAGACGCTGCAATCAAAGCTTGATAGGGTGTTTGATAAGGCACATTGTTATCACGCGATATCCACGCATTATTCAAAACAGATTGCATTTTTTCATACGCGGTTTTATAAATCACTTGATCATTATTTCCCCAGAGAAAAAAATAGGTGCTAGGATACAACCACCCTTCTGATGCAGAGAATTTTTTATCTCCGCTGGTGTCACGCAATGTGTTTCCTTCCATCAATACAGAATTTTTAGCCATCGCTGCTTGCACATCACTTAACGTCCACCCTTCAACAATAGTAAATTTATGCTTTACCAATCCAATCCCTGCGGACATATTCTTCATTAAACCCCAAGCGGTCAGTGGATACCGAATTTGATACTCACCAAAATGCAAATGATTACCGGTAAGCGTAAAAATCCAGGCAAAAAAACTGGGATGGCGCGTAATACCTGCTTGTTTCAAACGAACAGCGATAGTCTCAATACTTTCGCGCGGATAAATTTTGATAATCGCTGTGGTGGATTTTCCCACCAAGGGCGCACGAAAAAATAAATAACACTGTCCTGCAAAAAACAGCAGCAATAAAGAAAAAAAAATAATAATGGAAGCTGATAAATATTTACGCATACTTTTTAAATATTAAAGTGCCATTTGTCCCACCAAAACCAAAGGAATTAGACAAAACAGTGGTGATGTTGGCAGCACGTGCGGTATGCGGCACAAGATCCATATCGCATCCTTCGTCAGGATGATCCAAGTTAATCGTCGGCGGCGCTACTTGATCGCGTATCGCCAATATTGAAAAAATAGCTTCAACCGCACCCGCCGCACCTAATAAATGACCCGTCATGGATTTTGTTTAGCTCATCATAACTTTTTTCGCGTGTGCTCCAAGCACATTTTTCGCGGCCAAAATTTCGAGCGGATCGCCCACCGGCGTTGACGTCCCATGCGCATTAATATAATCAATTTGATCTGGATTCAGCTGTGCATCGCGCAATGCATTTTGCATCGCGCGGGTGAAACCATCAGCATCCTCACACGGTGCTGTCATGTGATAGCCATCACCGCTCATACCAAAACCAACCAATTCAGCATAAATTTCTGCACCGCGTTTTTGTGCAAAGGATAATTCTTCCAACACCAATACTCCTGCACCCTCGCCCAATATAAATCCATCGCGATCACGATCCCAAGGACGGCTCGCTTTTTCAGGCGCATCATTACGCGTTGATAATGCCTTAATCACACTAAAACCGCCGACGCCCAACTCAGTGGTTGCCATTTCTGTACCACCTGCCACCATCACATCGGCATCGCCATAGGCAATCATTCGTGCAGCCACGCCAATGTTATGCGCGCCGGTGGTGCAAGCGGTCACAATGGAAATATTGGGCCCTTTAAGATTGTGTTTGATGGAAGCAAACCCAGGCGCCATATTGACGATAGAGCCAATGATAAAAAAAGGTGAAATTTTTCGTGGCCCACCTTGAATAAAAGCGTCACGATTTTTTTCAATATGCAGAAGACCACCGATGCCGGAACCAATGGCGCAACCTGCGCGGGGCGCAAGATCAGCGGTGACAGTTAACCCGGAATCCGCTAACGCCTGGCGCACTGCCTCTGCAGCAAAGAGCACAAAAGTATCTAAGCGACGCGCTTCTTTTGAATCAACTGCTAAAGTAGGATCAAAGTTTTTTACTTCAGCGGCAATGTGCGAACCCATCTGCGAGGCATCAAAACGGGTAATCAATCCAACACCACTTTTTCCCGCCAAGATGGCTTCCCAAGTGGTTTTAACATCATTCCCGAGCGGGCTTAGCATGCCCAACCCTGTTACCACTACCCGTCTTTTCGTCACGAGTGCCTCTACGCTGCCGAACGCGCTTTGATAAAGTCAATAGCTTGTTGAATAGTCGTAATTTTTTCTGCTTCTTCGTCTTTAATTTCGATATCAAATTCTTCTTCAAGTGCCATCACGAGCTCAACGGTATCAAGTGAATCAGCACCGAGATCATCCACGAAGGAAGCCTCATTTTTTGCTTCTTCATCCTTCACCCCAAGTTGTTCCACCACAATTTTCTTAACGCGTTCGTCAATAGTCGACATGTTCACTCTCCTAACAGTGAGAAATCGTGGCAGTATACCATATCAATAACCCCTGCCATAAGGCTATATTTGATACAAAATTCAGTCAGTTAAAGCTTCACTACTAATATATTCCACCATTCACATGGATGGTTTGTCCAGTAATATAAGCTGCTTGTTCAGATGCCAAAAAAAGCACTGTTGCGGCAATTTCTTCCGTCAGTCCAATGCGCTTCATGGGGATTTTTTCCAAAAAGGTTTCTCGCATTTTCTTATCTATTTTATTGGTCATATCCGTTTGAACAAAACCTGGAGCAACGGCATTCACGGTAATACCTACACTCGCCATCTCCTGAGAAAGCGCTTTGGTAAACCCAATCACTCCTGCTTTCGCGGCGCAATAATTCACTTGCCCAGGGTTGCCCGTTTCTGCCACTAACGAAGTAAGATTAATAATTCTGCCCCACCGCGCCTTGAGCATATTGCGCAAACAAGCTTTCGTGGTGCGAAAAACAGCGTTCAAATTCGTATCAATCACGCGATCCCATTGTTCCTGCTTCATGCGCAGCATTAAATTATCTTCGGTGATCCCTGCGTTGTTGATAAGAATCGCGGGTGAACCAAATTCCTGCTGAATGGATTCAATGCATTTTTCAATCGCAGTGCCATCACACACATTTAGCACTCTGCCATGGCCTGGAATTTTCTGTGCCCCTGCTTCGGTGGTAGCAGTGCCGATGACAATTGCGCCCTGCGCATGAAATGCATGAGCAATCGCATGACCAATGCCACGACTGGCACCCGTAATAAAAACCACTTTATTCTTAAATGACATAAGTTCTCCCAGTCATAATATGCGTTTGTTTAAACCCGTTAACACTCTCCCGGGACCGCACTCTACAAAATCTTCCACGCCCTGCGCTGCCATCCACTGAATCGTTTCCACCCAACGCACAGGTTGTGTGATTTGTTGAATTAATGCTTGTCGAATTGCCGCTGGATCATTATGCATTTTAACGTCAACATTTTGAATCACAGGAATCACGGGTTTTTTAATCGTGATTTTAGATAAATCTTCTGCTAAACGATCCGCGGCCGATTGCATTAATACACAATGTGAGGGTACGCTCACTGGAATTAATTTTGCTATTTTCGCGCCTTTTTCTTTTGCCAGTTGAATCGCTGTTGTCACTGCTTCTGTTTCACCTGCAACAACAACCTGCCCCACAGAATTAAAATTTGCAGGGGAAACCACACCTGCAACCATTGCACAAATATCAATAACCTCTGCGTCAGGCAATCCTACGATCGCTGCCATCGCGCCTTTACCCGGCAACACTGCCTCTTGCATATATTTTCCACGCGCTGCCACTAACAACACCGCGTCTTCAAAAGCAATGGATTCTGCTACCACCAATGCTGCATATTCTCCCAAGCTATGTCCTGCCAAATAAGCGGGAGGAGTTGAATGCGTGGATTTCCACTGATGATAAAATACAATATCAGCAACCAATAAAGCAGGCTGCGTCAATTCTGTTTGATTTAATCTTTCTTCAGGGCCGTTTTGCACGAGATTCCACAAATCATACCCCAGCAGTGATGAAGCGGTTTGAAAAAATGTTTCCGCGCCCTGAAGCGCCGACATCATACCAACGGATTGCGAGCCCTGCCCTGGAAAAAGTAATGCTATCTTCGTCATCAATACACCACCAATGCTGAACCCCAAGCAAATCCTGCGCCAAAAGCTTCTAATAATAATTTTTGTCCTCTTTTAATTTTTCCACCACGCACGGCGTAATCCAATGCAAGTGGAATGGAAGCCGCCGACGTGTTGCCATGTTCTTCTATCGTTGTAATAACTTTTTCCATCGGCATATCCAATCGTTTTGCCATCGCTTGAATAATACGCATATTGGCTTGATGAGGAATCAACCAGTCAACTTCAGACTTATCAATACCTGCTTTTGCAAGCGTTTGATCGACAATTTCGCCTAATTTTGTCACCGCAATTTTAAAAACTTCATTTCCTTGCATCTTTAAATAATTGGGTGCCTTGTGCGTCCACAATGCATTGTCCGCGTAAAGCAGATGCGCATGCTGCCCATCAGAATGAATATGCGTCGTAATAATACCCGGTGTTTCGCTAGCAGATAACACAACCGCACCTGCGCCATCGCCAAATAAAATACAGGTTGCGCGATCTGACCAATCAACAACTGTAGATAATGTGTCAGCACCGATAATTAATATATTTTTTGCAATACCTGCACGAATATATTGATCCGCAATATTCATCACAAAAATAAAACCAGAGCATCCCGCATTAATATCAAACGCAGGACATTCATTGGTAACACCTAAACGTTTTTGCACATGACAAGCAACGCTGGGAAATACTTGATCGGGTGACGCAGTCCCTACAATAATCAAATCAAGATCATTGGGGGAAATTTTTGCAGCAGTGATTGCAGCCTGCGCCGCTTTTTCAGCCATGGAAACAGTGGTGTCGCCACTTTCGCCAACCAAATGCCGACGACGCACACCTACACGCTGCACAATCCATTCATCGGTGGTATCCACCATCTTTTCAAAATCCGCATTGGTCAGTACTTTTTCTGGCAGATAACTACCCGTGCCCGCAATTTTGGAATACATGCTTGCTTACCTCTTAATTTCCGCCAATGCCCGCTCAATCGCATAACTGAATGCGATTTTATCTGCACCACCATGACTTTTGATGACGACGCCGTTTAATCCCAATAATGAAGCGCCATTACGATGACGCGGATCTACTTTTTTTCGAATTGAATTTAATACAGGTAATGCAGGTAACACCAAAAGCTTTGTCCACCAATGACGTTTAATTTCTTTATGCGCATAATGTGAAATTAATTTTGATAATCCTTCGCAAGCTTTTAACACGCTATTTCCGACAAAGCCGTCGCACACGACGATATCAGTTCCTCCAGCGAAGATGCCGTCTCCTTCGATAAACCCTTTGTAATGAATTTCGGAAGAGTGTGAAAAAAGCTCGGCCGCTTTTTTAACTTGTTCGTTACCTTTGATATCTTCAGAACCGATATTCAATAACGCGACACTGGGTGAAGCGATCCCTTCTGCAATTCTCACTACTTTTGTTGCCATCACCGCAAATTGCAATAATTGCTCTGGGGTTGAATCAACATTTGCACCAAGATCCAACATCATGGTATCTCGCGCAGTTGTCGTTGGAATTCTCGCCATGATGGCAGGACGATCCACGCCTTCCGTAGTTTTCAACACAAATCGTGCGGTCGCCATCAAAGCACCTGTGTTACCCGCTGAAACACACGCCTGTGCACGCCCTTCCTTGACACACTGAATCGCAACACGCATGGAAGAATCTTTTTTATTGCGCAGCGCTAACGCAGGCGACTCATCCATGGCAACTACTTCAGCGGCAGGTTGAATTTCAAATCGATCTGATACATCGCGCGCACGCGATAATCGCATTCGCAATGCTTCTTCGCGTCCAACAAAAATTAATTTAAGTGATGAATGCCTGCGCAAAACTTGAATAGCTGCAGGAACAATTACCGAAGGACCTTTGTCGCCGCCCATGGCATCAATGGCGATAATTGGCATAATTATTCGTCGTTTTCAGCTACGTTTTTTGAAATCACTTCGCGACCGCGGTAATAACCATCAGGAGTAATATGATGACGTAGATGTCTTTCGCCGGTTTCCATATCAGTGGAAACACAACGCGCCCTCAGGGCATCATGCGAACGACGTTGCCCGCGACGAGAACGGGTGACGCGACTCTTTTGAACAGCCATGGTTTTCTCCTCGAAAAGCAGGCAGTATATACGCATCTTATCCAAAATCAACTGGTGCTGAGAAAATATACTCCCCAAATGAAAGCGTTTCTGCGTGTAAAAACAATCGGTTAGCTTTAACTTCCTTGTTAAATTCACGATCACCGTACTTTGGATCGCCAACGATGGGAAATCCTAATTCTGCCGCATGCACGCGAATTTGATGGGTACGGCCCGTGATCAACGTTGCCCGCAATAGACTTGTTTTTTTACCCACTTGCACAGGCTCGAAAATAGTCTCAGCAGGTTTACCTGTCTCGCCAGATATCACTATGCGTTCCCCACCTAACTGCTTGTTTTTTAATAATGGAAGCGCCACGCGTTGTTTCCCCCCCTTCCAAAACCCTTTTACCAGCAAGATATAACGCTTCTCCACAACGTGTTTTTTCAATAACGCATGAAATTCTAATAATGCCTTGCGATGCTTCGCCAAAAGCAAACATCCTGAGGTATCGCGATCTAGACGATGTCCCAGCGATAACTGCGGGGAATCGGGTCGCATCACCTTAAACGCTTCTATGACGCCACAGCCCACCTCAGTGCCGCCATGCACAGCCAATCCAACGGGCTTATTAATCACCAGGTAATCCTTATTTTCAAAGATAATCGCTTTTTTCAAACACTCTCGTAAATTTTTAGAGGGGGTGGGCATCACCGTCGCAGAAGTACGTAACGGCGGTAATCTGAGGATGTCTTCTGCCTGCAGACGATACGTGGGCTGCACGCGCCCTTTGTTTACCCTGACTTCGCCCTTTCTAAGGGCCCGGTAAATTCGCGAACGCGGCACGCCTTTCATAAGCGTTACTAAAAAATTATCGATGCGTTGGCCGGCTTGGGTGTTGTTGATTGTTATCAATTGGGGTTTCATCATGGGCAAGCACGTTAGCACAACGGAGGGCCGGGTTAAACCTAAATTCGGCAGTTGAGACTTACTGCGAGCGCCTAATCGTCGGAATCTGCGGTGAATTTTAAAAAAATTTCCCTCACCGTATGGGTGATACGGCTTCAGGAAATTTTTTCAAAATTCACCGCATATTCTCTAGCTTAGGCGCTCTCGCAACAGTCTCAACTGCCGAATTTAGGTTAAATAACCTGGATTCCCCGCTTCCGCGGAGAATGACAGCGTACGAACGACAGAATGACCGATGTAACATTAGCCTTGTGCCTAAAAATAATCCCTGTTAAGATCCAGCTGATGACGCGAGTAAACGCGTTCCTTTATAATAACTGGCAGAAAAATTGCCAAAATAACAAAGAGATAAATAAATACCAAGGTTTCTATCCGCGCTCAAGCATCAGCGCATTTTATTGACAAAACAGGTTTGCGAATTTTTATGCAGAATGACTGTGAAACACGTATGAATCAAGGACCTAAATATTTTGTATTAACATAAATGCGTATTGCTGTTGAGCGCCTCATTCAAATAAGGCGACAACAATGATTAAAAGAATGCTAATTAACGCAACGCAACCCAATGAACTACGCGTTGCTATCACTGAGAACAACACGCTCATTAATCTGGATATTGAATACCCAGGTCAAGAGCAAAAAAAATCGAATATCTACAAAGGAAAAATCAGCAGTATCGAACCCAGCTTGGGTGCTGCCTTCGTTAATTATGGCAGCGAACGTCATGGCTTCTTACCCCTCAAAGAAATTTCCCCAGAATATTTTTTAACACCTATTGAAGAAGGAAAGTCACTGGACGAAATCGATATCAAAAAAGTTTTAAAAGAGGGCCAAGAAATTGTTGTGCAAGTCGACAAGGAAGAGCGCGGCACAAAAGGCGCAGCTCTCACTTCTTTTATTACGCTTGCAGGATGCTATTTAGTGTTAATGCCCAACAATCCTGATGCAGGCGGTATCTCTCGTCGCATTGAAGGGGAAGACCGCGATCAATTACGCGAAATTATCGACACTCTTTCCGTTCCCGAAGGCATGGGTGTGATTATTCGCACTGCGGGTGTGAATCGCAGCAAAGAAGAACTGGAGTGGGATTTAAAAGTACTGTTGCATTATTGGGAAGCGATTAAACAAGCAGCGATTGCTAAACCTGGCCCCTATTTAATTCACCAAGAAAGCGATGTTATTATTCGTGCGGTACGAGATCATCTACGCCAAGATATCAGCGAGGTCTTCATTGATAACGCCGATGCCTTTCAACGCGTGCAAGATTATATCAGCCAAGTCCGCCCAGATTTTGTCAGCAATATAAAACTTTATTCGGACACCATGCCACTATTTAGTCGTTTCCAAATTGAACGACAAATTGAATCTGCTTATCAACGTGAGGTGCGGCTCCCTTCTGGCGGTTCAATCGTGATTGACCATTCCGAAGCGCTCGTTGCCATTGATATTAACTCATCGCGCGCTACCAAAGGCGGCAATATCGAAGAAACTGCCTTACAAACTAATTTGGAAGCAGCAGATGAAATCGCGAGACAATTGCGCATTCGCGATATTGGTGGATTAGTCGTCATCGATTTCATCGATATGACACCGGTGCGGAATCAACGCGAAGTAGAAAATCGATTGCGCGAAGCGTTACGACTGGATCGCGCAAGAATTCAGATTGGACGTATTTCTCGGTTTGGTTTACTGGAAATGTCGCGCCAACGTTTACGTGCAGCGCTGGGCGTCACCACTGAAACACCTTGCCCACGTTGTGAAGGTCGTGGTTCGCTGCGTAGTGTCGAATCCGTGGCAACTTCTATTATTCATTTAATTCAAGAAACCGCATCACGCAATGGCGGCTACTTATACGTTCAATTACCATTGGACGTTGCAACTTATGTGATCAACGAAAAACGGGACATGCTGCGCGATATCGAAAAACAATCCAACGCACACGTAACAATTGTTCCGAATGAGCATTTGCAGTCACCCCATTATCATTTGAAGACAAGCCGCGAAGACAGCAGCAAGTGGATACCCAGTTATCGCATCGCAAAACCCGTGAATGCTGATACCGCTTTTCAACGCCCCATCACGCCGCCTGCTATTTCAGAACCTGCTATCACGCAATATCTTTCGAATGAACCTGCGCCAACACCTAAAAAACCTGCAGAAGAGGGTTTAATTAAGCGGTTATGGGACATGATGTTTGGCAATGATCCCAAACCAGCTCCCAAAACCAAAAGTACGCGGTCCATCGCAGAAAATTTAAATAGTGATTTTCAACAAAGAAAAGATGCAAGACGAGGGAATAGGCCAAGACGACAGGATCGAAACGATGATCGAAATGATACACGACGCACAGATCGCAATGAACGCCCGCGCCGCTCACGTGATCGCGATAATGAATTCCGCGATGAGCGTCGCGGAGATCGTCGACATAACAACAGGCGTGGGCGCGACCATTTTAGAGACCAAGATCAGAAAAGAAATCATGAACACACAGCGACTCACCAACCACAGCACCCACACCAACCACAAGAACATTTTTCAGAAGCAAAGGTTGAGCCTAATTTTAATGATAATAGTGTTGAGTTTAATAAACCTATTGTTGTGGAGGTGGCGCCACTGCCAGAAAAAACCGCTCATCCCGTTGCAGCGCCAGAAGTAGTCGCTGGACCCACTGCGCTTGCGGTATCTGCTGATACCTATCAATCCAACTACAAAGGATTGTCTTCGGGGAAACCGTTGAAACAAGTGACGACGAAAAAAGAAGGAAATGCGTAATGCGTGATGAAAAAATAGCGGAAGAAGAAAAAAATCCGGTTGATTTTCATGTTGTTATTCCTGCGCGTTACGCTTCTACACGTCTTGCGCATAAGGTGTTACAACCCATTCATAATAAACCCATGGTGCAGCACGTCTATGATGCCGCTATTGCTTCTGGTGCTGAGTCCGTGACTATCGCCACTGAAGATGAGCATGTTGCAACTGCGTGCAAAAAATTTGGCGCTGAAGTTTGTATGACTTCTGATGAGCATCAAACCGGCACAGAGCGTGTTGCTGAAGCAGTTGCAACAGTGGGATTTGATGAAGAAGATATTGTGGTTTGTTTGCAAGCAGATGAACCCATGATGCCTTCGCAATTGATTTATCAAGTGGCGCAAGATCTCGCGAATCACGATCAAGTGAAAGTCGCTACGATTGCAACGCCTATTAAACAAGTGGAAGAACTATTTAATCCTGCGGTCGTAAAAGTAGCGCTCAATCATCGCAATTACGCGCTGTATTTTTCACGTGCACCGATTCCGTGGGATCGCGAACATTTTTCTGATAAAAAAAATCATGAAAAAATTGCCCTAGAGTATTATTTCCGCCACTTGGGTATTTACGCCTACCATGCTGGTTTTTTAGATACCTATGTGAACTGGACACAACCCGCCATCGAAAAACTCGAATCACTTGAACAATTACGTGTGCTCTGGCAGGGCTATAAAATTCACGTGCATATTACTGATTTTGATGTTCCTCCCGGTGTTGATACACCAGAAGATCTAGAACGCATCCGGAAGTTGCCGCGCAAATCGTAACTTTTCAACTATGCTTCCAAATATGTTCAAAAAATGAACAAAATGGAGGTTGTGATGATCAGCAAGGAAGCGCTTACTCCAACGACGTTTACAGAACTAGTTGAAATTATTGATACCGCTCTCGCCAAAGATAAATTAGAACTGGTGTTTGAACTGGAACGATTACGCAGCATCATCTACAAGGTAGTGCACAACAGTGCTAGCCCCTCACCCACAGAAGTGAGATTTCTGGAACAAATCGACGCCTTACTTGCATCCATCAAAAGCGGATTGATTGAAGTGGACGCGTTGATACAAACCATTTTTGGTAAATATCGCAGCACACGGCGAACAGTTTCGCGCTCGTTGTCGTTGTTTGCGAGGAACAGGTGATGTTGTTTTTTCGTTGTATTAACAGAATATTCAATGAATATTCTTGACTATAGCAGAAAATTCATCGATAATTCACAGTATTACCCTGGAATGAGGTGATGCCACTATTTGCGATAACTGAGCGGTTCTGAGTAGCACTAGGGTCTGTCGTTATTCTCAAGAAGGGATGGCCTGCGCCGCAACGTTATTTCTCAATGTTGCGCGCGAACTTTGAATCCCTTCAAAGATAGATTTTGGATTATTTTTTGCGCGTAACAATAAGGCCTGATTATCTGCAAGCAACTTTACTAAACGCGTCTTATCAAACTGCGTTGTTCTTTGTGATTCAGTAACACGCAGTTCCAATTTAATCACATCAATAAAATGCATAACAAGTAACTGTATAATTTTTCCGTTGATAGAGGGTAATTTTCCCACTGCTGTGATTCCTGTCTCCATCCAACGATCACGGTTTAAAATATTCAGCATATTTTCAAACGGATCATGGAGATCCTGCATCACAACAGGGGAAGAGCGCTTTGGCGATGATGGTTGCGCAAACACTGTGTCATTTCCATCAGTATGCTCCCTCTCTTCAAAATGATGAGATGCTGGTGGCGTCTCTGCTGCATTGTCTACAGCTACCCAAGTATCATCGCCACGCAGCTGCCTCGCTTCATCATCCGGCAACAAACTACCAGCAAGATTACTACAACCGATTCTCGCAGCAGCAAAAGAAGCTGTACGATAAGGCGTATAGTCACCATCAAAATCTCTCAATGCAGTTTCAGTAATTTCTTTTAATTTGGGATGATTTTTTTTATCTTCGATCCATTCAGCTAACATGCTACAAAGATCAGAAATCTCGACTGTCTCACTTGAACGGCTCATAAAAACTGCCTACGCCATGAATCCATCGGGACAGCAGGATTTGAACCTGCGACCCCTTGCACCCCATGCAAGTGCGCTACCAGGCTGCGCTATGCCCCGAAAAATGGATATATTAAACCGTTTCTAAGTCACCTACTACTTTTTCGAGCTGTTTTATCGCAGATTGTAGTTTGGCATGCGAGTGTTGAAACGTTCGCAACATGGAATCTTCATTTCCCGATAACTGCGTGCGCGCACCTTCGATGGTATAACCTTTGTTATACAACAGATCTTTAATCTCTCGCACCATCAAGACATCTTTGCGTTGATAATAACGGCGATTGCCACGACGCTTGGAAGGTGACAATTGTGGAAATTCTTGTTCCCAATAGCGTAATACATGCGCTTTAAGCTCACACAACGACGCTACTTCTCCAATTGAGAAGTACAGCTTATCGGGAATAGGAGAAAGATCAGTGCTATTCGCCATCGATAGTGCCATCATGAGTACTCGCCTGCTCTTTAGCCTGCTCTTGTGATCCAGCGTAATGCTCTACCCTCGATTTTAATTTATGACCTGCCTTGAATGTCACTACACGTCTTGCGGTGATGGGAATTTCTTCACCTGTTTTAGGATTACGGCCAGGACGTTGATTTTTGTCCCGTAAATTAAAGTTACCGAATCCGGAAAGTTTCACGCATTCCCCTGTTTCTAATGCATGACGAATCTCTTCAAAAAAATTTTCCACTAAATCCTTTGCTTCGCGTTTATTTAATCCCAACGTATTGAATAAATGCTCCGACAATTCCGCTTTGGTCAGTGCGCTCATAAGTTACGTCCTCAGTGTTGCCTGGAAATCATGTGCAAGTGTTGCGATAACACTCTGAATGATTTCGTTTATTTCCTCATCTCTCAGCGTGCGCTCGGAATGCTGAAACGTCAAGCCCACCGCCATACTTTTTTTTCCGGCGGGTATATTGTCTCCTTGATACACATCAAAAACACGCAAATCTCGCAAAAATTCTCCGGACTTTTGCGTCATTTTGTTTAAAATTTGATCATATGAAATATTTTCATCTAGGATAAACGCCAAATCACGCCGCACTGCTGGAAAGCGCGAAAAGAAATGAAAGAAAGGTGTTGCCACTTGATCCAGATTATCCAACACCATTTCACACGCAACAACAGGCTGCTGAATACCTATTTTCTGCAGCAAGGCAGGATGAATTTCCCCCATCTCACCCACTGATCGTCCAGCACGCATCAACCTGCACGCACGGCTTGGATGGAAAACAGTATTTGCGTCCAGCCGATCCGCAGTCAATGGAAAAAACGAAAAGAGCGTATCCTTCAAATCATAAAAATCGCCCGAACGCGTCTTCTCAGCCCACTGTTCTGGTGCTATTGAACCCGTCATCACCACAGCTAATTTAGTTTTTTCAGTGTCACCGAAAAAACATTTCCCTATTTCAAACAAGTGCACGCGCGGACTTCCGTTGTTCAGATTTATTTGCGTTGCACACAATAATCCAGGCAGCAGACTGGTACGCATTACAGACATCTCTTGAGAAATAGGATTGCTCAACCTCAAAGGTTTTTCATCAGAAAATAAGGCATGTAATTCAGTCGAAATAAAACTATAACTAATCGCCTCATGAAAATTGCGATCCACCAAAAATTGCCGAATGGACTGATGATTGTGCGTCGTGGAGTGCATTTTCAATACCGCAGACATAGGCGCAGCAGGAATATGTTCATAACCCATCATCCGCGCTAGCTCTTCAATAATATCGATCGGCAGCGTCATATCAAAACGAAAAGAAGGTGGGGTCACTTGCCAACCGTTGTCTGTTTTTTCGACCTGCATTTCCAACGCGTTTAAAATACTACTGACTTTTTTGTCGTCGATTTCAATACCCAGCATTCTTTTAATTTGGGCACGCGCTAAAAAAATAGATTCGCGCTTGGGTAAATCTGCTTCAGAAATGCGATCAATCATCGCTTCCGCCCTCCCGCCGACAATCTCTACCATCAACTGTGTCGCGCGTAACATTGCTCGGTCAGTATTGGCGAAATCCACACCTCGTTCAAAACGGTGTGAAGATTCGCTGCTGGTGTTGTGTCGACGCTTACTCAAACAAATATTTTTGGGATTAAAAAAAGCTGCCTCTAAAATAATATCTTTAGTTTCCGATGAAACACCAGATGCCATTCCCCCCATAATTCCCGCCAACGCAAGGGGTTTCTCTTCATCAGCGACCACCAAATCTTCTGAGGTGAGGGTAATCACTTGTTCATCTAACAACTGTAATTTTTCAGTAGTTTTTTTCGCAAACCGCGCATCCAGCTCGCCTTTAATTTTTGCCAAATCATAAGCGTGCATAGGCTGCCCTAACTCCAACATCACGTAGTTTGTGATATCGACAATCGGATTAATCGTGCGAATATTTGCACGTTGCAACGCTTGTTGAATAGCGCTTGGCGTTTGGACCGTATTATTAACATTGCGAATAATGCGGGTAATAAAACGTGGGCAAGCCCCTGGATCCCGCGGGCTGCCGCCGCGGGATGACGGATCCTTTTTAGTGTAATCAATGCAATTATCTATAGGTGTCATCGTCAATGGAATTTCCAAACCTGCAGATAAATCTCTCACCAATCCTAAAATGCTCAACGCATCCCCACGATTGGGTGTGATATCGACATCAATGATGTGATCATCTGCATGAAAATATTCTCGAAAATCTTTACCCACCGGCGCGTCACTGGGTAATTCAATAATGCCTTCTTGTGCAGATTTACCTAACTCCAGTTGTAATTCTTTTTCAGAACACAACATGCCTTGCGAAACTTCACCGCGTAGCTTTGCTTCTTTAATACGAAAATCGCCCGGTAACACTGCGCCAACCGTTGCAACCGCAACCTTAATGCCAGCACGCGCATTTGGTGCGCCGCACACAATTTTTAATAATTGTGATGCCCCAATATTCACTTCACAACAGGATAATTTTTCAGCATTAGGATGTTTTGTACAGGCAACTACTTCGCCCACCAGCACACCAGTGAATTTTCCTGCAACAGGAATAACCGCATCGACCGTTAACCCTAGCATGGCCATTTTTTCAGCCAACGCCTGCGTATCACACGCGGGATTTATCCATTGACGCAGCCAGTGTTCGGAAAATTTCATGGTGAATCACCTAAATATGAGTGTTTAGCTATCGTAGGAGAATCGTACGTGGGGCGCAAGAAAAGATAGCGTTTCTAGGATTATTTTTTCAGTTGAGGTGGTACAAGCAACTAAGCTGATGGCACCGAGCCGGCACTCTGCGCAGGTGATTGATCGTGCTTTTCCGCTAAATATTTCATCGCATCCAATACCATCTGCGGTCTTGCTTTCATTGCTGTTAACTTTTCATAAAATTCGCCCAAAGCCCTTTCAGGGTTAGTTGGCGTAAATTGATAAATTTGTTTTTTTGTCTCATCAGAAAGCTCAGGATTATGTGCAACCATAGTATCTAAAACCAATAAGCGTAATGCCGCAAAAGGCATTTTTTCTATTGTATTAAGATGGCTCTCCAGTTTTTTTATGAGCGCTGACGTCGGTGCTTTTGTGCGCAATTCCACTACTGCCTCATGAATCAACAGCATCAAGAATAAAGGATTTCCATTGTTCTCCTGCAATGCTATTTTCCCTTGTAGAGTAGCAAGAATTTGACTTTCACTAGTTTTTTGATCTAACGCTTGATTATCTTTTTTAAATGAAAAAATACTCTGTTTTTTGTTCAACGCATTATTTTGGGTTGCTCTTAGTGATTCTTCACATAATTCATTCAATTGTTTAACGATTAGAGGTGATAAAATCCATGTTGCTGTTCTAAGCAAGCTCTCTTTTTTTTCTTGAGATAAGTTCGCTTGAGCAGAACGCAACATATACAATGTTAATGGATTTTTCGCATTTTTCATCAACGCATCACATACCTGGCTAGATAAATTAGGTGTCCTCGCCATAGCCTGTAACATCTCCTCATCGCACAATTTTTTATTTTCTAAAGCAGCGAGCAGCACATCGTTATTTTTCATCATTAGCGCCGAACTCACCACTGCTCCAAAGCTCGTCTTATCTTCTGTTTTCTTTAGTTCTGCGAGCAATAAATCTAAAAATGCTTGCGAGGAAATATCATCGGGAAGTTGATTCTCTGGAGATTGATGAATCAAATCACTGACGATTTTTAAACTGTATTTTGAATGAAGAAAAGCGCTCTGGGAGACAGGATTTTCAGGATTTAAATAATAATCATAGCAAGCCAACAACAATGATAATTTTTTATCGGATAATCCACCAACCTCGTGCAACGCAAGCAAGAGCTCGTGCTCTTGCTTATAATTCGTTCGACCAAATTCCGGAGCTGGTACAATATCGTTTATCCTGACGACTTTTATTTTTTCACGCGGTTTTTTATCTAATAACAGCCAAAGTGTTTTTTTACCTAGCGACGATAAGACGTTATACGTTGACGAAAAGGTTAAGCACTGCGCATCATTGGCTGTTTTTAACACGTAATAAATCTGCGTGAACCACGCTTGAGGTATCGCAGTTTTATCTTTTTTGTCTTTACAGTCAGCAATAAATAGCCGCAATAGTTTTGCTTGGTTTTCGGTTAAGGCATTTATAGATTGCGCATCAAGTGTAAGGTTTGCTTTATCAAGCGCCTCGGGAAGAAGCTGTTTTTCCGTCCGTGGGACTAATTCCTCTGCGCCACCATACCCGGCGGCATTCCCTCTCAGCAGTGATTCACCTAACTCCCCTTCCCCTTTTTTTCCTTTTTTTCCTTTGTCTTTGCGCATACGTCACACCTCATTTTGATACTGCTCAAATTATAGTAAAAATGCCATTATTTCCTGGATCCCGTGGATTCGCTGCGCTCACCACGGGATGACGCCGCCCTGGATTTTTGAGTAGTTAGTGAATTAAAGTATAACGTGATGAATATTAAAGAAATGTTATGAGATTGCTGAATTAACCAACCTTTCGGTTGCTGATCATCGAACGAAGCTTGCTCGCGCGAGATCCAAGTGAAAATCTCTGGATTCCGCGGCCCCGCGGGGTGCGCGTCTTGGGTGTATCAGAACTGTGCCAGAAACCGCAGATCATTTTCAAACATCATCCGAAGATCTGTGATGCGATGGCGTAGCATGGCAAGGCGATCTAAGCCAATACCGAAAGCAAAGCCAGAATAGTGTGTAGAATCAATATTCACGTTTTCAAGCACGTTGGGATGAACCATGCCACAGCCCAGTACTTCGAGCCATTTAAAGGAAGTAGCGCCCCCTTCTTTCGCAGGCGCTTCCCAACCAATATCCACTTCGGCAGAAGGTTCAGTAAACGGAAAATAACCGGGTCGAAAGCGCAGCGGGATCTCTTTTTCAAAAAACGCGTTGATAAAATCTTGCAGCATGCTTTTGAGATGCGAAAAATTACAATGTGTATCGACTACTAACCCCTCGAGCTGATGGAACATCGGTGTATGTGTTGCATCGGAATCTTTACGATACACGCGCCCAGGTGTGATCACGCGAATCGGTGGTTTTTGTGTTTTCATCACGCGGATTTGCACGGGAGAGGTATGCGTTCTCAATAATCTGCCGTCTGGAAAATAAAAAGTATCTTGCGATTCTTTGGCGGGATGATGATCCACGAAATTAAGCGCGGAAAAATTATGATAATCATCTTCAATTTCAGGACCCTCAGCAACTGAAAATCCCATTTGTGAAAATAATTGCACTACGCGATTGAGTGTTTGCGTGACGGGATGCAAACTACCAACGCTTTGCTGACCACGCCCAGGTAAAGTGACATCAATTTTTTCGGATAATAATTTGGCATTGAGTGCCACCGTGGTTAGCTGGTCTTCTTTGGTAGTTAAAATAGCTTGGATGCGGGTTTTAGCATCGTTGATCAATTGCCCTGCTGCGGGGCGTTCTTCAGGGCTTAATTTTCCCAATTGCTTCATTAATTCTGTAAAATCGCTTTTTTTGCCAAGATATTTCACGCGAAGATCTTGTAGCTGAGCAAGAGAATCGGATTGCACGATGGCCGACTCTGCCTCGAGAAAAAGGGTATCGAGTTGGGATTTCATATGGCGTGAGTCCCTCTATAAAAATGCTCTGCAGAACCCGAACGTTAACGCTCACCCTGGATCCCGCGGGCTACGCCGCGGGATGACGAGTCTTTCTTGGTGAGATCAACGCAATTATCTATAGGTGCCAGGCTAGGCTATTATCCCTGTTGAGCAGCAACCTGTTGTACCAGCTTAGCAAATCCAAGCTTGTCATTCACGGCCATATCTGCCAACACCTTGCGATCAAGGATGATATTTTCCTTTTTAAGGCCATTGATGAAACGACTGTAAGACATGCCGTTCTCTCTGGCAGCCGCACCGATACGAACAATCCACAAGGCACGAAATTCGCGTTTGCGCTGACGACGATCGCGATAAGCATATTGCAATGCTTTGATGACCGCCTGCTTAGCCACGCGGAATACGCGGCTACGTGCACCGTAATACCCCTTGGCTTGCTTTAGAACTTTTTTGTGACGTGCTCTGGCTGTCACACCACGTTTTACTCTACCCATCGTCTTTTCCTCTTTTGTGTTACGCCTTCGCGTGAGCTGGGCGCGGGAAACCCCCCAGGGGGATTCTCTTATTTATCTCGCAATAAGCGAGCAACCGAATTTACATCAGATTTGTCTAGGGCGATCGTGCCACGAAGATTACGTTTACGTTTTTGCGATTTTTTCGTCAAAATATGATTACGAAATGAGCTACGTTTTTTGACTGAACCGTTGCCACGGTGTTTAAAGCGCTTCTTAGCGCTGGAATTGGTCTTTTGCTTTGGCATATAAAAATTCCTCATTAAATTCTAAATAGTTAACAGTCTGTTGCAGAGACCCTCTCATATACCCTGCAAAAAACCGCTCGCTAACGCTTGGGTTCAGTGGATTACTTCTTACCAGGCGCTACAAGCATTGCAATTTGGCGACCTTCAAACTTCGCTTCCTGCTCGACAATGGCATTCGGGGGCAAATCAGCCTTCACGCGATTGATAAATTCAACACCCAATTCTTGATGTTGAATTTCACGCCCTCGAAATTTCAAACTCACTTTTACCCTGTCTCCACGTTCCAAAAATTCGTGAATCTTGCGCATTTTAACGCGGTAATCACCGACATCCGTGACAGGTCTAAATTTAATCTCTTTGACCTGCGTTTGACGCTGATGCTTCTTTTGCTGTGCCTTACGCTTTCCATGGTCAAATAAATATTTCCCGTAATCCATAATGCGACATACGGGCGGATCCACGTTAGGAGAAATCTCCACGAGATCCATCGATGCTTTCCGTGCCTCGGCCAAAGCATCTATGGCATTCACAATACCTACTTGGTTGCCGTCTTGATCAATCAAGCGGACCCGCGGTGCACGAATGTGTTCGTTAATGCGGGTTTTCTTTTTTTCGCTGATAAAAAATTCTCCTTTCTGACTCTTTCACTTCGCCCTCGTTAACACTCGGACTTCCACCTAAACTTAAGGGAAAATTCTCCTTTGCATTCCAACTACAAACTTCTTGCTGTGATCTGAATTTCAGCCATCTTTCGGAAAGCGTCTAACGCCATTACCTGAGCCGCTTCCTCGCCACACTTTTTCACTGAAACAGTACCTTGTTCCATCTCACGATCCCCCGCTACAAGCTGAAAGGGGACGCGTGCGATCGTATGTTCACGAATTTTAAAACCGACCTTCTCATTTCTCAAGTCGGCGACCACGCGAAACCCGGCATTTTGCAATTTTTTCACCAAGTTGTCCACATAATCCCGTTGTTTGTCGGTGATGTTCATCACCACCATCTGCACGGGCGCCAACCACAGCGGAAAATGGCCCGCGTAGTGCTCAATCAAAATCCCCAAAAAGCGCTCAAAAGAGCCCAAAATCGCCCGATGCAGCATCACCGGCACCTTTTTTTCACCTTTTTCATCGGCATAGGCAGCATCAAGCCGCTCGGGCAAGGCAAAATCCACTTGCATCGTACCACACTGCCACATCCTTCCGAGGCAATCGCGTAAATGGAACTCAATCTTGGGGCCATAAAAAGCCCCTTCCCCAGGAAGCACCTCAAATTGCAATGACTTCGCATTCAGCGCATCCGCTAACGCCTTTTCTGCTTTATCCCACACAGCATCGCTCCCGACACGCTTTTCTGGACGGGTAGCCAATTTGTAAAAAATCTCTGTGAAGCCAAACTCTCTGTAAACCAAATGCAACTGATCGATGAAGGCTGCTACTTCCGTTTGAATTTGTTCTTCGGTACAAAAAATATGACCATCATCTTGCACCATTGCGCGCACACGCATGATGCCATGCAAGGTACCCGAAGGCTCGTTACGATGACAAGAACCAAACTCTGCAAAGCGAATCGGCAAATCACGATAACTTTTTGTGCCCTGATTAAATACTTGAACGTGGCAAGGGCAGCTCATGGGTTTCACCGCATACTGACGATTCTCTGATTCAGAAACAAAAATTCCCGCATCAAATTTCGCCATGTGTCCTGATTTTTCCCATAAGCTCACGTCCACCAATTGTGGGGTATTAATTTCCTGATAATCATTTTTTCGCAGTAAGGCGCGAATATAATCGCGCATCACATTGATCATGGTCCAGCCATTGGGGTGCCAAAAAATCATGCCCGGCGCCTCAGGCTGCAAATGAAACAATCCCATCTTTTTTGCAATTTCGCGATGATCGCGTTTTTTTGCTTCCTCGATAAAATTCAAATATGCTTTTAATTTCTTTTGATCTTGAAACGCGGTGCCATAAATCCGCTGCAGCATTTCATTCTTCGCATCGCCGCGCCAATACGCTCCAGACATTTTGGTTAAGGTAAAAGCCTTAAGTAATCCTGTGCGTGGTACATGCGGCCCACGACACAAATCAACAAAATCATCTTGCTGATACAGCGTGAGTATTTCATTTTCAGGAATATCCTGAATAATTTTCACCTTGTAATGCTCGCCCATCTTTTCAAATAATTTTATTACTTCATCTCGCGAAATCACTTTACGTGTCACTTCAAAATCCTTTTTAGCTAATTCCTCCATCGTTTTTTGAATTTTTTCGAGATCCTCTGGCGTAAAAGGACGAAAAGCAAAATCGTAGTAAAAACCCTCTTCGATCACAGGGCCAATCGTTACCTGTGCTGTGGGAAATAATTTTTTAACCGCATGCGCTAATAAATGCGCGGCGGAGTGACGAATAATTTCTAGGGATTGATCATCGCGATCTGTGATTAATTTCACGGTCGCATTTTTTTGAATGGGAATGGTAGCATCGATCAATTGATCATCAACGATTGCAGCAATCGTCGCTTTTGCAAGATTGGGGCTGATAGCAGCGGCGACTGCCAACGCTGTTGGCGCTTGAGAAAACTCTTTTTGTGCGCCATCAGGCAACGTAATCGTGATCATAAAATACTTTTTTCCTTTAGGCATGACTGGACTCGAACCAGCGACCCCCACCATGTCAAGGTGATACTCTAACCAACTGAGCTACATGCCTGCAAACCGTGAAAAAGATAGCATCTACGCTATCAAGATGGAAGCAGACGAATTAAAGGGTATATACTATCATGATGACACAGGCTTCATGGACACCTAGCCCAGACGATATTCTAAAAACCCATTTGCATGCTTTTATGCAACAGGTAGGCATTTCTGATTACCAAGCACTCTACCAATGGTCTATCCATCAGCCAGAAGACTTCTGGAAAGCTTTTTCTGAATATTCAGGTATTATTTTTTCTAAAAATGCTCAAGCCATCTTAAAATCCCACGCGGAAATGCGTAAAACGCAATGGTTTGTCGGCGCCGAGCTTAATTTTTCTGAAAATTTACTCTGGTGCGCTAAAAAGGATGCGAGTAAAAACCGCCCCGCGCTGATTTATACTAATGAACACGGGGATCGAAAAACAATTTCGTACCATGAATTATCTGAACGCGCGTTATCATTGGCAGGTTATCTGCAATCACTGGGTGTCACCAAAGGCGATCGTATTGCCGGATTTGTGACCAATCGCATCGAAACAGTTATTGCTATGTTGGCTACGGCCTCACTCGGTGCGCTCTGGAGCACCTGTGGACCTGAATTAGGTGCTGCAGCAGTCATTGAGCGATTTTCTCAGATCACCCCAAAGATATTATTTTATATCTCTACGCATCGTTATGATGGCAAAACTTTTTCGCACGACGAAACCATTCAGAAATTACAAAAAAATGTTCCCAGTATTGAGGAGATAATTGATTTAGATGCGCTTCCAGCAACGCACGCAGCCATTGCAATAGAAGCATTTCCCTTTAATCATCCGCTCTATATTCTTTATTCTTCAGGCACCACCGGAAAACCCAAATGCATGGTGCATGGCGCTGGCAATACCTTATTGCAACACAAAAAAGAATTACTGTTGCACACAGACGTACACGAAAATGATCACGTTCTATTTTACACGTCTTGCAGTTGGATGATGTGGCATTGGATGATCAGTAATTTATCCCTGGGCGCAACCATTATTTTATATGATGGCGCACCGTTTTATCGCGATACGATTTTGCCTGATTTAATCGATGAATATGAGGTTTCTATTTTTGGATGCGGCGCAAAAATTTTAGAAACTTATTTTAAGAAAAATTTATGTCTTCGCAAAACACATCAATTTAAAAAATTAAAAACTATACTGGCAACAGCATCACCGCTCATTCACGAGACTTTTTCTTATCTTTACCGAGATGTCAAAAAAGACGTACGCGTTTCATCTATTTCAGGCGGTAGCGATATTATTTCCTGTTTTGCACTCGGCAATCCTTTGTTGCCTGTTTATTCAGAAGAAATGCAATGTCGTGGACTGGGCATGGCGGTTGAAATTTTCGATGAAGCGGGTAACGCAGTGATTGATCAGCCCGGCGAATTGGTGTGCACTCAACCCTTTCCATCCATGCCCATTTATTTTTGGAACGATCCAACAGGCGAAAAATATTTTCATGCCTATTTTGATAAATTTCCCAATGTCTGGACGCACGGTGATTTTGCCAAAATAACACCGCAAGGCAGCATGATCATTTACGGGCGCTCAGATGCAACACTCAATCCTGGCGGTGTACGCATTGGCACTGCTGATATTTACGAGCAAGTCTTAAAAATTCCCGAGGTGGCTGATTGTGTGGCCGTTGGAAAACAAACGGCAGGTGATGAAGTCATTATTTTGTTTGTGAAACTAAAGGAAAATAGTTTACTGGATGAGGCATTAATCAACACCATTAAAAAAATAATTCGTGATAACACATCGCCTCACCACGTGCCGCAAAAAATTATTCAAGTCAGCGATATCCCTAAAACTATTAATGGCAAAACCATGGAAATTGCGGTAAAAAATATTGTGAATGGGAAGGAAATAAAAAATATTGAAGCATTAGCAAACCCAGAGTGTTTGGCTGAGTTTAAGTTGCCCTAATCCCCTTACCCAATCCAAGTGTCATTGATGTCCGTATTGATCTGTACTGTAATACCTGTATCGCGGAATAAATTTTTGGCCCTAGAAAATACGCTATTTATTCGGAAAATACAGCCTGATTTCTGTTCCAGTATCTTTCACTGATTGTATTGCTAGTTTTCCACCAATGGATCGCATGTATTGCGCAGCAGAAGATAAGCCAATCCCCCGACCATTCTTTTTTAAACTCTTACCACCCATAATTTCATCATAATCCACATCAGAAGGAATGCCGCAACCTGTATCCCTGATCGACAACACAACCGCATCATTAGAGAAAAAAAGTGATACCATAATCTCTCTTTTTCTATCAAGGGATTCGTAAGCATTATTTAATAGATTAGATAACATACGCTCCGTCTCGACTTTGTTCCCTCGTACCATAATATCTTTCTCGATCTCTCTAAAATTACAGGGGCTTTCAAGCCATTCAATGTGTTTTTCACAAATGATATTGTTCACTATATTTGATAGAGAAACGTACGGAAAATATGCTGATTCTACGGTATCTTCCGTCGCTTTATTCACAAGCGATCGAATTCGATCAACTGAGCTTTTGAGTTGCCTGAACGCTTGTTCTGGTATCGTGGGTTGAATATTTTCTAACAGGATATTAAACACGGCCAGAGGTGACCATAAATCATGACAAAGTCGCTTAAGCTCTAATTCAAAATCAATGTACGAAGAGTTCATTTGAGCGGTACTGTTTTTTAATGCGTCCATTATTTTCTCCATTCCTTCATTTGATTCAAAAAACACGCATGAAAGTTAACCACTCAATTGAAAAAAAATGTAATAAGAAATAGCATTCATTTTTCTATTAAATAATTTATCTCTATTTTTTTATAGGGAAATTTATAGGAAGTTTTTTTGATATGGTTTCTTGTGTGTATACCGGAAAGGGTCTTGTTAAGGTTTACTGGGAAGACATTCAATCCAAGGTGGAAAAAATTGCGCCAATTTTTGCTCGTTTGGTAGATGCTTTGTCTCCTGATAAATCATTCCCGCTCTACCTAGCCTATTATGCTTATGGTGACCTGAAGGGTGATACCATTAGCACTTTTATTCCAAAGGAAAATGGCGGGTATTACCGGTTATCTGATCCCAATGCTCCAAAAGATGTAATTAAGCACCTTGGCTACGGCAAAGCCAGCGCACCACTGGCTATGTTGCTTGAAAAAAATCTTGAGCTTTTTATCGATTTAAAAGATGAGCGTATCACCATTCCTAGAATCATTTACAAGCCCGGCGATTTCTTCCCTTTGACCAGAATTTTGAGTAGTAAAAGTAATCGTGTTTATGCAGCAAATAATGTGCTAACGCTTGCCTCAGGCGCTCGATCTGTTTTTATGTTGCCCAATATTGGATGTGCGCTTCATCATGCAGGGTTGCAACGCGACTATAACGTTCGTAGTGCTGCACCAAAGTCATTGTATGATCATTGGGATGTATTTAAGGAGATAGCGCATAGCGAAGTTAGTGGCTGTCATTGGCGTTCGTGTCTTATATACTTTTCAGAAAAATGGCTCAATAAGATTAACGATGAAAAAGCGTGGTTAAATCTAAAGTTATATCTGCATGAATTGGCCTGGGGTTATTCTGAGTTTCAGAGAAATCTTTTTTCTTATGATTTTGTTTTTTCAGTTATTCAAAAAAAACGAAATCTAAAACCAAATCCTTATCTTGTGGACACCGCTCGCCATTTATTTTCAACAGCAATCGGCGCATCGCCGGGTTTTGTGCCGGCGATCAATAATGATGCTTTTCCGCTTGATGTCATAGAAAAGGCCTATACTGAAGCCTATGGTTTGAAAAAATACGCTCCCGCCTGCTTCCACCCCAAACATTTTCATTTTGAAAAAGATAAGGAACTTATATATTACTCACTACAAAATCCATCAACGCATGTTTTTTCACCGAAATCGAGAAGAATATCAAGCACCATATCAGATATCCGAGAGCTTGAGCATATCGTGCGGATCTTCGTTGAAGAATTATCAAAAAAGGACGGGGTTTGTTCTGACACTATTCTTGGGAAAATTTCTAATATGGTCGAATTTCTGTTTTACCATAACAAAACTGATCGGCATCGTATTATCCATTCATCAGATCTCATCCCGACGCATGATACTAGATTTAATGCTGATTCAGGGTTCGCCAGTGATGCAAAGTTTGTTCGCGGTTGCATCGGAATTAAGACTAAGCATAAATCTAGGGGTTGATATTGATGCCTAGGGCGTAGACGTCATTCCTTTACGGTAGTGGTTTAAAAATATTTTTTATAATAATTACACGCCAGGAGCGTCGCCATGCCAATAAATCCACAAAGGTACCACAATGAATCTCCATCAATATGTTCGTAAATGAATCCACCCATTGAGGGGCCGACAACAATACTCAATGCATACACCATGCGAAACAGACCAACACTATAACCTCTCTTTTGAATCGCGCTTTTTTGATAACAAACAAGTTGTGCCATGGTAAAAAACAGCATCTCACCAAAAGTGTAAACGAAACAAGCTAGTATTGCGGCCGAAAAAAATGGTAATACACCGAGAATAAACATTCCCAAACCCATTAAAAAACCACCTACCCCTATTATCAGAACCTTATTGAAATGCGCAACCATGTTCCCGAGGGGTGTTTGAAAAATGATAATTGATATCGGGTTAAGCGCATAAAGAAACCCCACGCCTCCTATCCCAAGCGCAGGAAAAGCTTGATGAAGAAATACTGTGTAGGTCGTGCTACGTTGTGCAATGATAAATCCAACAAAAAATAAACAGATAAGCACCAACCTAGTAATTTTTTTGTTGTTTTTTAAATTTTCATTTTTTTCTGCGTAATCAATGTTGTCTGAAAGTTTATTTGAATTTTTTTCTATGTGTGGCGGACCATAAAATATTAAAAAATAAATACCCATAACGATTAAAGAGATTCCAGCAGAAAAAAATAGATTTTTAAATGAGTAGCCAGAAAATATACTTACCATTAGCGCTGATAATCCAATCCCTAGATTTGAGGCTGTGTATAGAAAATTAGTTGATCTGAGTCTTGCACGATCATCCGTTAATTCGCTAAGCGTTAAAATATTGTTCGTGGTGATAACACCGTAGGTTGAAACTCCCATAAAAAACATGACAATCACTAATGATAATATGCCGTTACAATCGATCAAGCATAAAAAAAACATTCCTTGTGACAATACACTTACCGCAAGAATAGAAAAGGGGTCTATTTTGTCCGATAGTTTTCCACTTATAATCCCACCAGTAATTGTGCCGAGGCCATAGCACGACATAATGGTACCTGCTACCGCAATGCTAAAACCAAGTGTATTTACAAAATACAACGAAAGAAAAAAGCAAATACCGCCAAACGATGATTGAACAAGGCTTATAAAGGCGCCTCTCCACGCACCCTTTGAAAGCCCCGCATACTGTAGAAAATATTTTTTGGCGATAGATTTCACGTTAGATTCTTTCTGTTTATCCCTAGTTCACGCAATGTCGATTCATCTGTTGTAGATGAAGTATTGGGGGGAATATACAATAAGGAAGTGCGTGAAATTATAGTGTTACAAAGATCGCCGATATAGAGATTGGCAATTTTTGGTTTGAATCCGGGGTATTGAGATGCCTCATAAACTATCATCTCATCAGTTAACGCGTAGTATTTAAGAAGATAATCTAACAGAACCTTAATTGCTCTGTTATTATTTTCGGGTTTAGGTATACCCAATTCCCCAATAAGACCCGCTTGCCATAATATCAAATGACTGCGATTATCAATTGAGCGTTGATGGATAAGCAAATCAGTTGCCTCAAAAGATTGCCATCCTGATGATCCTGGGTTAATCATTAAATCAACAAAAAGGCAATCTTCTGCTGACACACCAGGCAGCACAAGCACATCGATTCCTTCTTTTTTAGCCTGTATCGCCGCCTCTAATGCCGGTTGCACCATTATCGTCGGATGCCCATAAATTACTACACAGACGCGCTGATTTTTTTTTACTTCGCTAAGAATTTGATGAGTTATGGCGCGGTAAGAATGTAATCGCAGTGAATATGAGCGATAAATATTTTCTAATGATTCTGAGTTGCTGTTGGTTAAATGAATCCACTCTTCAATAGCCGGCTCGTTTACTAAATACAAGACCTTATCTGATTGAGTGATGTAGGTTTTGGTTTCGGTAGTGAGGTGTGAAAAAAATTTAATTCCAGATCCAACTACTACAAGCGACGCATTTTTCATTGACTAATAACTTCATAGTAGGATTTATTTCTATTCCTGAACAACAAATGATTCATGCAACGGAATATAGCTCGAAGAAATGTGTTTTTTTAGTAGCTGATGTTTTGTAGGATGTACGATCTTTTAAAAATCTCCGGTGCCGTCGCAAGCAACTCATCGATATCAAAGTTATAGTGGGCCGTGGTTGCAACTTTCTCTAATATTTTAATTATATCCATGATACCCCCTTCTTCGTAGCCGGGTAATCGTAGCATATAATTGAGTTAGAAATCATATGTCCTAATCCCCTTACCCAATCCAAGTGTCATTGATGTCCGTATTGATCTGTTCAGTAATACCTATATCGCAGCGCAACTTCAGCTTTCATATTTTATTAATATTTCTCTGTCAAGCTGCGTCACCTATAAAACACACAGAGGCAGCGTATGGCTCGAGTATTTAGTACTTTATTTAAAAAAATCCAGGCAGCAGCACAAGTTTCCGCCTTATTACCAATGGCGCTTACTACAAAAGATAGTCTTCTACCTTTATCAAGCACCGTTTCTCGTGATAGATTTTTGGGCGGAAAATTTACCGGGGTCCTTTTAAATCATCCGGATTTTTCTGCGTTCAATGACATCAAAAAACAATAAGTAAGGAGTTATGGCAATGGGGCATGAAAAAAGAGGGCATGAAAAAGGAGAGCCTGAAAAAGGAGGGCGTGAAAAAAGAGGGCATGAAAAAAGAAGTCGTCAACAAGGGAAAGGCTCCCTGAAAAAAGTATCGCTGAGCCTAAGTGGGACCACCAGTGAATCAAGGATTGCATTTTCTGATGATAATTATAAGCAATCACGGCAGACTCAGAAGCAGATGACAGCGGGAAAGGGAAAACCAAATCTATCAAAGGCGGAGGAAAGCCCCTCTTCTCACAGCGGTAATCCAAATTTAATATTCGCTTCTTCTGGAAATAAAAATAATCCCTCTCCCAACACTTCAGTTGCGGAAGCAGGAAAAAGCAATCACCCCACTACTCCAAGCGCTTCACCCTTAGTTGCGAATAGTAGCTTCCAGCAAAGACCAGCAACGCCGCCGTATGACAACTGGGAAGATATGGCTGAGGCAGAAGGAATACGAGCCCCCTCTAATGATGCTCCAGAGAACACCCCAAACACCCTAAAGAACAGCAATTCCTGAATGATGGAGTTTTGTGGCGCGCGGGATATTAACTCTCCCGGCACGCATAATGTGTTTCCACATATTTTTCAATCATGGCCTTGTACTCAGCGGTGATATTATCGCCACGCAAGGTCGCCGCCTTTTCGCCATCCATAAACACAGGTGCAACAGGCGCTTCGCCTGTACCGGGTAAACTAATACCAATATTGGCGTGCTTACTTTCACCAGGCCCATTAACAACACAACCCATCACCGCCAATTGCAAATTTTCAACACCAATGTATTTTTTCCGCCATTGCGGCATTTTTTCACGAATAAAATCGTCGACTGATTGTGTTAACTCTCGGAAATAAGTGCTGGTCGTACGCCCACATCCAGGACATGCAGTTACCATCGGCGCAAAAGCACGTAACCCTAAAGATTGTAAAATTTGCTGCGAGACAATTACTTCTTTATCACGCAATGCGTTGGGCTCTGGTGTGAGTGACGTGCGAATGGTATCGCCAATACCCTGATGCAACAAAATACCCATTCCTGCTGTTGAGGCGACAATCCCTTTTGATCCCATACCCGCTTCTGTTAACCCCAAATGCAATGCATAATTCGAGCGCTCAGCGAGCATTTGATACACCGCAATTAAATCAGAAGCATTGCTTACTTTGCACGATAAAACAATTTTATTTTTTGATAATCCCTGTCGCATTGCCGCATCAGCACTTGTCAGCGCAGAAACCACCAAAGCTTCGCGCAATATTTCTCGTGAAGATTTTGGATGCGCAGATTTTGCGTTTTCATCCATCATTTGGGTAGCCAGTGATTTATCTAAACTCCCCCAGTTCACGCCAATGCGCACAGGTTTTTGATATTGCATCGCAGCATTAATCATCTGATTAAATTGATCATCTTTTTTCGCACCGAATCCAACATTTCCCGGATTGATGCGATATTTCGAAAGCGCTTTGGCACAGTCAGGAAAATCTTTCAGTAAACGATGCCCGTTGTAATGAAAATCCCCCACGATAGGAACAGCATCATAGCCTGATTTATTTAATTCGGTGCGAATGGTATGGACTTGCGCGGCAGCTCCAGGCGTATTCACGGTAATACGCACTATTTCAGAACCCGCATCTGCGAGTAATTTTATTTGTGCAATGGTTTTTGACGCATCAGCCGTATCGGTATCTGTCATGGATTGCACCACGATCGGTGCTTCACCACCCAGGGTGATATGGTCGATCTGTACGGGAATAGTATTATGTCTATCTATTTTATCCATTTAGAATCTCTTGACTCGCTGCAAATGATGATATTCAGCATAAAAAATTAAGTTACGTTTTTAGCGCCCAGATTGCAAGTCATTAAACCTCAACAGGGTCCATCTCCAAAAACCACCGCACACCGGAAGGTTTTTTTTGACTATCCATGGTAGACAAAAATTTCATGGTAAGATTTTTTAAGTTTCTGCGCTGATGTGATTGAATGACTAATTGCGCACGATACACACCCGCTTTTTTTTCCATCAACGACGCAAAAGGACCTGCGATAGAAATACCTGACTGCTCGGTTTGTAATTTTTTTTTCAGTTGATTTAAAAAATTCTGCGCCATTACTTGCTTTTTTGATTCCGCACGTATCATCGCTAAATGCACTGTTGGCGGCAAATTTGATTTTTTACGCATCAGTAGCAATTGATCTGAAAATTCAGAATACACGGCATGCAAGGATTTCAATAATAACAGGTGTGCGGGATAATGTGTTTGAATAAACACTTCTCCTGGTTTTTCAGCCCTCCCTGCGCGACCAGCAACCTGCACCAAGGATTGCCCTAATCGTTCAATCGCACGAAAATCCCCTGAAAATAAGGCTTGATCCACATCTACCACGGCAACCAACGTC
>Ga0155555_112_pt4 | contig 64177 bp, 47 predicted proteins | sample RifCSPhighO2_12_FD_107212 | JGI IMG/M metagenome (GOLD analysis project Ga0155555, IMG submission 107212) | Gammaproteobacteria bacterium RIFCSPHIGHO2_12_FULL_42_13 | reverse complement strand
TATTCTTTCTGGTATACCTAATATCTATCTTGAAACGACAGAAAAGCTATTGCCACATGATATTAACTTACATCAGCTTAATGGGGTGAGTTTTAATAAAGGTTGTTACACCGGCCAGGAAATTATTGCGCGTATGCAATACCGAGGAAAACTAAAAAATCACTTGCATCGAACTCAGTTAATAACATTGGCAACGTTACATGTGGGGGACGAGCTTTATTATTTATCATCTACTCAAGAGAAGTTGTCGGCAGCGACTATTGTTGAGATTTGTGAAGAGAGTCACAATCACTATCTAGCTCTTGTCACCGCTGCAGATGCGTTTGCACAACCGGGGCCGTCTTTTATGACGATTGCAAAAGACGCTGTTACTGTAATGAATGTTACACGGCTATGATGGACGCTGGATCGTATGGGTTTTTATAATAGGTGTATAAACTAAATGGTTAAAAAATTCCGCATTGTCATGGCTCAAATTAACCTATTAGTGGGTGATATCGAGGGTAATTTACAAAAGCATCTTGCAGCGATTAAATTAGCTCAAAATGAATTAGCAGCCAACATTATTGTATTTCCAGAGTTAAGTCTAACCGGCTATCCTCCTGAAGATTTGTTATTTAGAAAAGCATTTATTCAAGCCGCACAACGAGCGTTGCAGACTTTGCAGAATGAAATAAATGATATTTACTGTATTGTTGGGCACCCTTATTCAACGCAGCAAGGACTGTATAATGCCTGCTCCATACTTCATAGCCAAACTATCTTAGGTCGATATGCTAAACGGTCTCTGCCTAATTATGGTGTTTTTGATGAATACCGTTATTTTATTCCAGGGGACACTTCTTGTGTTGTTCCTATCCATGGTGTGCCAGTAGGTATCGTGATTTGTGAAGATATGTGGCATCACGCGCCTATTCAAGAAGCTGCTGCTAATGGAGCGCGGTTGATCATTGTGCCTAATGCATCTCCTTTCGAAACCGATAAGCATGAGCAACGTGTCGCCGTGTTAGCGCAGCGTGCTAAAGCACATCAATTACCTATAATTTATACCAACTGTGTGGGTGGCCAAGATGAGTTATTATTTGATGGCGGATCCATGGCGTTCAATGAAGAAGGAATTCTTTGTCAATTCGCTGGGTTCTTTAAAGAATCACTTCATCCCGTGGACATAGAAATTACCCATTCAAAAGCAAAGCTAGAGCAACAAATTGTTGCTATACCTAGTCAAGAAGAAAAAATATATCAAGGCTTAGTGTTAGGTGTGCATGATTATGTAGAAAAAAACCATTTTTCTAACGTGATACTAGGATTGTCTGGAGGGATTGATTCCGCGCTGACTTTAGCCATTGCTGTTGATGCATTAGGTGCGGATCGTGTCACTGCGGTTTTTATGCCATCACGTTACACTGCAGCTATGAGCGCGGAAGATGCTTTGCTGCTTGCAAAAAACTTGGGCGTGAAATATGAAGTACTATCGATTGAACAGATTTTTTCCGGTTTTTTGACTACACTAGCTTCAACATTAGCTAATACAAAATCAGGCATAACTGAAGAAAATATTCAGTCTCGTTGCCGCGCTACTTTGTTAATGGCATTGTCAAATAAAAGAGAGCAACTTGTGTTGATCACTGGTAATCGCAGTGAGTTTGCCGTGGGATATACGACTCTGTATGGAGATATGGCAGGTGGCTTTGCTGTGCTCAAAGATGTTTTGAAAACCCAGGTGTATCAGCTTGCTGCATATCGTAACCAGATACACTCTGTTATTCCTCAGCGAATCATTCATCGTCCTCCCTCGGCAGAACTAGCGCCTGATCAAAAAGATGAAGACTCGTTACCTCCCTATGCTGCTCTCGACAAAATACTAGAGCATTATCTTACTCAACAGCAAAGCGTAGAAGAGATCATTGCGCAAGGATTTAAGCCAGAAGTAGTAAAAAAAGTAGTGACGCTTATCCGTAAGAGTGAATATAAACGACGACAAGCACCGCCCGGCATTCGTATTAATAATAAAGCGTTTGGGCGTGATCGCCGCTACCCTATTACGTCAGGATTTAAGGGTTAGATCACTATAAAAAGACAGCACAGAATCTAGATCTTGTAAGCTCTGGCTAGGTATGGAAGAGTGGCATCCAAAAAACATTTGGATAGCACTATAGAGTAATTAATTAATGTTTTTTGCTGCAGAAATATAGTCTGAATTAGGATAATTATATTGCAATACCGTCATCGCCTCTTGCTCTGGTTGTGCTAAATGTAAATGGCGATACGACTTTACCATGATAACCAGCGCTTTCGGCACCTGTGGAGCGCCTTCGTAATGGCGCACCACTTCGCTGGCGCGATTTGCAGCTGCCATATAAGCTTTTCGGCTATAATAATACTCTGCTACGATCAACTCATGATCAGCTAAAATATTTCGCAAATAAATCATATATTGATGCGCAGATGGTGCGTAGCGGCTATTAGGGAACCGTTGGGTAAATTCCGTAAAATCATTGAAAGCTTTTTGCAAATGCGTTAAATCACGATTAGCTAAATTAATAGAGAATACACGTTCTAACATGCCGATATTTTCGTAGTAATCGGACATGCCTCGCATGTAGTATGCGTAGTCTACATGGGGGCTTACAGGATGTAGGCGGATAAAGCGATCAGCAGCAGCGACAGCAAGAGGATATTCTTCTTTGCGATAATATGCATAAATAATATGTAACTGGGCAATTTCAGTGTCATGTCCAAAAGGGTATTGAACCTCAAGCGCTTCAAAGCGTTTTATAGCTTCGCTGTAGTCTTTGCTGCGTAAGGCTTCTTCGCCATTATTGAAGATCTCTTTTTCTGACTCTCCTTGATAAGCCTCGGAGGCACCTTTGGTCGTTCCGCAAGAAGTTAATAAAATAATACAACAAAGCGACAAAATTGTCGTAAATAAAATATAAATCTTCCTCATGGATGCAGTACCTGCGATGATATGACGAGTGTGCATTGTATACGAATTCATACAGAAGCCAAATTGATTATGAAAAAACTTTCTCACAAGTTAACCCTGCCAGCTGACGTGGCAGGGTTACGTTTAGACCAGGCCCTGGTAAAATTATTACCAGAGTATTCTCGTACTCAAATTCAAGTATGGATGAAGAATAATGAGATTAGCATCAATGGCCAGCCTGTCAAAACACGCGTGGTAGTTCGAGGTGGTGAACAAATCCACATTGAAGCCATACCTAAATCCCAGCCATTTTGGGATGCGCAAAATATCCCGTTGAATATTGTTTACGAGGATGAATCGCTATTAGTGATTAACAAACCACAGGGGATGGTGGTTCATCCTGCAGCAGGCCATCGGGAACAGACATTACTGAATGCCCTGCTCTACTATGCTCCTCATTTAAAAAACTTACCTCGCGCTGGTATTTTGCACCGTTTAGATAAGGATACTTCCGGGCTCCTGGTAGTTGCCAAAACAGCTGACTCTTTAAAAGAACTTACCAGGCAATTAAAAAAAAGAACAATTTTGCGAGAGTACCAAGCTATTGTAACGGGTAAGTTTGTTAGCGGCGGCACTATTGACGAACCTATTGCTAGACATCCGATTCTTAGGAAGCGTATGGCGATTGTTGACAGTGGCAGGACAGCCATTACTCACTATCGTATAATAGAGCAATATCGAGATCATGCGCGGTTGAAAGTCCGCCTAGAGACTGGCCGTACGCATCAAATTCGTGTTCATATGACACATATTCACCACCCTATTGTCGGTGATGCGACTTATGGCGGTCGACTTTATATCCCTAAAGGGGTTACTCCTGAGCTGCGAGACATATTGCGACAGTTTCATCGTCAAGCACTGCATGCCTATTCATTAGGTTTAACACACCCAGTCACGCGGGAATTTGTTCGCTGGGAAGTGGAGCTGCCCGAAGATATGCAAGCGTTGATTCGTGCTTTAAAACAGGATGAAATGCTCAGTAATACCAAATGAGGATAACTTTATGCTTCTTCAGCCTGATTGGCCGGCACCGCTAAATATCAGGGCTTGCACGACATTACGACAAAGTAATATCCAGCGAGACACCTGTTACACACAGCTTCATCTGCCAGATGAGCCTATTTGGCTTGACCAGAAACATACTAACATAGCAGTTAAAGCGGTGCCTGAGCATGCAGCTTGTGTTGCAGATGCTATTTACACGGATGAACCAGGAATAGTCTGTGCAATATTAACTGCGGATTGTCTTCCCATTCTACTGTGTCACGAGCAAGGAGACTATGTCGCTGCTATTCATGCAGGTTGGCGTGGTTTGGCGAGTGGTGTTATTGAAGCCACTTTAGCCGCAATGAATATACCCCACCATCGATTTTTAGCCTGGCTGGGTCCAGCGATTGGGCCGCAACGTTTTGAAGTTAAAAAAGAAGTCTATGATGCTTTTGTCAAAATATCACCAGAAGCAGTTTCTGCTTTTAGGCCTTTTACTGCAGAATCCTGGTTAGCTAACTTATATGAGCTAGCGAAACAGCGCTTACACTCGCAGGGAATAGAACGAATATATGGCGGCGATTTTTGTACATACAGCGAAGAGGATAAATTCTTTTCTTATCGACGTGACAAAGGTAATGCTGGCAGAATGATATCGTTGATATGGCGAGAACATACGGGTTAGTTGCACGATTCAGCATCATAGATAACAGGAACAATTTTCTTTTGTATAATTACCCATTAACTAGTGCCCTACGCTTTCGTGTGTGGTAATAAATAATTCTTTGTTATCACTATAATCGATAGGAACTTCAATCAATACAGGTCCTGGATGCCGGAGTGCCTTTTTAAGAATTTCACCGAATTCATCTGAGCTGTTAATACGGAAACCTACTGCACCAAAACTTTCAGCAAATTTAACAATATCGACATGACCAAATTCGATCGCACTGCCGCGATGATACTTCATTAGTTCCTGCTCATATACCATGTCATATTTGCCATCACACCAAACACAATGTACGAATGGAGTTTTTTCCCTCACAGCCGTCTCTAATTCAGTAGCTGAAAATAAGAAGCCACCGTCACCGGAAATAGAAATTATTTTTTTACCTGGTCGCGCAAAGTGTGTGCCAATAGCCCATGGTAATGCGACTCCTAAAGTTTGTTGGCCGTTACTAAATAATAAATGATGTGGCTGATAAGAAAATAAATATCGAGAAAGCCACATGTAGTGTGTGCCAATATCACTGATGACAGTGGTTTCATCATCAATGATTTGGCGTAAATCATGGATGAAACGTAATGGATGCATTAACTTTCCGTTGTACTTGGCTCCACTGTTAATCTTACTTTCTAGCTCACTCTGCAGATCGCGCACTAGCTTGTCGTAATCAAATTTCCTATTTTTATTTAGTAGCGGTATTAGTTTTTCAGTACTAGCGGCAATATCGCCGATGACTTCAAGTATGGGCAGATATGCAGCGTGGATGTCTGAGGGATTATAATCCAAATGAATTATTTTCTTGGTTTGTTGGGTATTCCACAGTTCTGGATCATACTCCACTGGGTCATATCCAACAGTAATCACTAGATCCGCATGGTCAAGCATGACATCACCGGGTTGATTTTTAAATAAACCCACACGTCCGACGAAACATTTTACTAATTCACGTGATACCACGCCCGCCGCTTGATAGGTACTAATCGTCGCTACTGGAAACTGTTTTAATAACTGACGAATTATAGCGGTATTTTGTGGGCGACTGGCTTCTAATCCCAGCAATAGAACTGGCTGTTTTGCCTCATTAATATATTTTGCTGCTTGAGTTAAAATAGTTTCTGGTGCGGGCCCAAATTTGATCTCAGCAGTGAGATTGATGGCATTACTATGAGTTTCCTCTGTTAACACATCCTGTGGCACGCTAATAAATACAGCGCCGTTACGAGGCAAGGTTGCAGTGCGGAAGGCATTCTCAATAATTTCGGGGATATTATCAGCTAGCAGAACTTCCATGCGCGCCTTAGTGACTGCCTCCATTAATTTTACGTTATCAGTGCTTTGATGTGATTCTTTGAGTTTCATACTTCGCGCTACATTGCCACCAATAGCAACGACGGGGTCTCCCTCTGTGGTTGCTGTCAGTAGTCCTGTTGCTAAGTTGGAAACTCCAGGCCCGGAGGTAACTAAGACCACGCCCGGTCTGCCCGTGATGCGCCCATATATAGCTGCCATAAAGGCGGCATTTTGCTCATGACGGCAGGTAATGATCTTTATTGGAGAGTCTAATAACGCATTAAATACGGCATCAATTTTAGCTCCCGGAATGCCAAAAACATACTTAACCCCCTGCTTGACAAGGCAGCTGACTAAAAGTTGAGCGCCTTTGACTCGAATGGGCATCATTGTGTACTCCATAAAAGCCTAAAAACTTCCTGATACCTCCATTATGATAGCACAGGGTGGCTCTTTCTTCTGTGTCAGAGCATCACTGGATTGTATGCTAAAAATTGTCAATTGATGGTATAGTAACTTCGCCCAATAATAAATAATTGCGACTGTTGAGGATCTATCCAATGCGGACCTTATTGCATCGTATTTTGATTGCGTTTTTTTTCTACACTGTCATCATGATGAGTACCTCGAGCGCGGCAAGTATCCCATCTGCCACCACTAATACGCTAGCTCCGCTCTTGCAAAAAGTATTGCCAGCAGTGGTTAATATTCGAGCGCAAATTAAGATCACTGATTTTGACACATTAAAAGAGCTACAAAAACAACGTAAGCAAGAGGGTGACAATAGCAATACCCCGGCCAATACAGCGGTTTCTGTTGCTTCGGGTGTCATTGTGGATGCTAAAAATGGCTATATTCTTACCAATGCGCATGTCATTAATGATGCGCAGTCCATTACCGTTACTCTGGATGATGGTCGTCATTACAATGCTAAGTTGATTGGTAGCGATAAGCCCTCAGATGTGGCATTGCTACAGGTTAAAGCCAAAAACCTGGTTGCTATTCCAATAGGAGATTCCAATAAACTCAAAGTGGGTGATTTTGTTGCTGCTGTTGGTAATCCTTTTGGGCTTAGCCAAACGGTGACTTCAGGTATTGTTAGTGCTTTAGAAAGGACTGCTCTAGGTATCGAGCCCTATGAGAACTTTATCCAAACGGATGCGCCAATTAATCCAGGCAATTCGGGCGGGGCTTTAATTAACATGCAGGGCGAGTTGATTGGGATTAATACCGCTATTTTAGCACCCAGTCGTGGCAGTATTGGTATTGGTTTTGCAATACCTTCTAATATGGCTAAGAGCGTGATGGACCAGCTAATTCATTACGGAGATGTACAGCGAGGTGCGTTAGGTATTGGTGCGCAAGATGTGACTCCTGAGTTAGCTACTGCATTTAACCTTGCGATTGCTAAAGGTGCGGTGGTGACATCGGTGATCCCGGGTTTTCCTGCTAAGCAAGCGGGTATCCAGGTAGGAGATGTGATCACGAATTTAAACGGCGTTGAGATAAAAAATGCTAGCGATGTTGTCAACACGGTTGGTTTTTTGCGCGTAGATTCAAAGGTAAATATTAATCTTCTTCGCAATAATAAACCACTGACAGTCTCTGCGGTATTAATTGACCCGAAAAAACGTAAGCAAGCGATTCAGTCTATGGATCCTTTCTTATATGGTGTTGGCCTCAAAAATCTTAGTGTGCTAAGCCCAATCTATGGAGATGTACTGGGGGTATTAGTGATTTCCGTAGAAGAGGATAGCAATGCTTGGCATGCAGATTTACGCCCTGGCGATGTGGTCACCTCTGCAAATCAACAGCCAGTGAATAATGTAGAAGATTTAAAAACCATAGCGGCAAAAGCAGATCGTAGTTTACTGCTCAATGTATTGCGCGGCCCTGGCGCTATCTTTTTAGTAATTAATAAAGAGTCATAATTGTGTTTCTAGCAAAGATACGTAAAAATTTTTCTACTGCGACGCCAATGAAGCGCATGCTGATGATAGTCGGTATTGCCTTGGCTTTGCTCTTTGGCTGGTATGGAGTTAAGAAGGGCCTATTTTTTTGGTATATGTCACATTTCGAAATGCCGCCGGTGACAGTAGCCACCTCGCAAGCTTATGCCAAAACCTGGCAAGCTTATTTACCGTCGGTCGGTAGTGTGACTGCTATCAATGGTGTGGATATTGCCGCGGAAGTGCCCGGTATTGTAAGAGAGATTCGTTTTACCCCCGGACAGTGGGTGAGAAAAGGTGATATTCTGATCGTACTGGATACGAGCGTAGAGCAAGCTGAATTAAAAAGTAATGATGCCAAGTTAAAGTTAGCAAAAATTAATCATCAAAGACATCAAACGCTCTTACAAAAGAATGCAATTTCACAAGCAGTTTTAGATGCGACACAAGCAGAGCTACAAGAGGCAGAGGCAGCCGTAGAAGCAACGCAAGCGCGCATTAATCAAAAAACCATTGCCGCTGCTTTTGATGGTAGAGTGGGTATTCGACTTGTAGATATTGGCGAATACATTTCCCCAGGAAAACCTTTAGTTACCTTGCAATCGTTAAATCCATTGTTTGCAAATTTTTCATTGCCTGAGCAATACGTGGCAAATTTATATTTTCAACAGCCTGTGGATGTTAGCGTTAATCTGCATAATGACAGTGGGCAAACTATCCGTGGCTTTATCAATGGAATTAACGCTAAAGTAGATCAGACGACAAGAAATATCCTAGTGCAAGCAACTATTCCTAATGTAAAACTTGATCTTTATCCTGGCATGTTTGCAGTGATTAAAGTATGGCTTCCAGCACAAAAGAAAGTAGTAACATTGCCGCAAACTGCCATTGCTTATAGTTTGCATGGGGACTATGTCTTCATCATTAAGCAAAAAGGCAAAACCAAAGATGATAAACCAATATTAAATGCTTATCGCCAGTATGTCACGGTGGGTGAGCATCGCGGGAATGAAGTGGCAATTCTTAAAGGGATTGAACCGGGTGCTCTAGTTGTTACTGCTGGCCAATTAAAACTGCAAAATGGCACGAGAGTATTAATTAATAATGAGGTGGAGCTCTCGCCGGCATGAAGTTTACCGATATTTTTATTAGGCGACCGGTGTTGGCGACGGTAGTTAGCTTGCTTATTTTGCTGTTGGGATTGCGCGCGTTAAATGGGTTGCCGCTACGCCAATTTCCTGAAATGAAAAACACAGTTATTTCTATTACGACTTCCTACCCAGGTGCTAGTGCAGCTTTAATGCAAGGTTTTATCACCATGCCGATAGAAAAAGTGGTGGCTAGTGCTAATGGTGTGGACTATTTAACCTCGGAGAGTACAGACAGTACAAGTACTATTCGGGTCTATGTTCGTTTGAACTTCGATCCTAATGAGGCAATGACAGAAATCACTTCTAAAGTTGCTCAAGTTAGACATCTTATGCCCAAAGAAAGTAATCCGCCGATCATAGCTAAAGCAACTGGTGCGCAAATTGACTTAATGTATATTGGGTTTAGCAGCACTGAGATGAATACACAGCAAATTACTGATTATATTTCGCGTGTGGTGCAACCTAAGCTGCAAACTGCTCCTGGAGTAGCTAACGCTGAAATTCTGGGCGGATTTAATTACGCTATGCGCATTTGGTTAAATGCGGAAAAAATGGCGGCATTGCATCTCACTCCCGAGGAAGTAGCTACTGCTTTATTAAATGAAAACGTACAAACTGCTGCTGGAGACATTAAAGGAAGCTATGTCTTATTTGCGGTGAATGCGAAAACCAACTTAGAAACGTCTGAGCAATTTAAAGAGATTGTGATTAAGCATCAAGATAATACTTTAATTCGATTGAAAGATATTGCACAGGTTGAGTTAGGCTCGGAGTTTTATGATGCTTCTGTTGTTTTTAACGGAAAAACTGCTGTGTTTGTGGGTATTCAAAGTACTCCTACAGCTAACCCATTAACCGTCATTGATAATGTGAAAAAAATCCTACCTGACCTTACAGCTAATTATCCGCCTGGCATGGAAAGTAAGGTGGTTTACGATAGCACTGATTATATTCGTAGCTCTATTCACGAAGTGATGCACAGTATTACTGAGGCAACGATTATTGTGATCTTGGTGATCTTTGCATTTCTGGGGGCCATTCGCACGGTGACCATTCCAGTTATTACTATTCCTCTTTCTTTGATTGGGGTATGTTCGCTGTTATTTGCCATGAATTATTCGATTAATCTGCTTACACTCTTAGCCATAGTTATTGCGATTGGCCTAGTAGTGGATGATGCTATTGTCGTTGTTGAGAATATTTATCGACATATAGAAGATGGTATGACGCCCTCCGATGCGGCGATTACCGGTGCGCGTGAGATATCTTTGCCAATTATTTCTATGACCACAACCTTGGCTGCCGTGTATGTGCCGATTGGTTTTATGACTGGGTTAACAGGTGCTTTATTTAAAGAGTTTGCTTTTACCTTGGCATTTTCAGTTATCATTTCAGGTGTTATTGCTTTAACACTATCACCGATGATGTGTTCTAAAATTTTGACACCTGGGTTAACGCAGCAACGGTTGGTGCACTTTATTGATATGATATTTGAAAAAATCAAAAAGACCTATCGTAGTTATTTGCAGAGAGTGCTTAATAATCGCCGAGTAACAGTGGTGTTTTCCATTATTGTTTTTCTCAGTTGTTTTTTGATGTTGGTGACTATCCCTACTGAGTTAGCGCCGACAGAAGATCAAAGCGTACTGTTTCTATCATTAACTGCGCCTAAATCAACAAACTTTAATTATCTTTCGAAGTTTACTAATGGGCTTAATCAGATATTTAAAAAAATTCCAGATACTCAGGATTACTTCATTATCAATGGTGCAGGCGGAGTCAATAATGCTATTTCGGGGTTAATTCTAAAGCCGTGGGAAAAGCGCAAAAATAGCCAAGAAAAAGTGAATGGTGAAGTGCAGCAAGCCATTGCACATATTGCCGGGGTGAATGCAGTAGCTTTTCCTTTACCTTCTATTCCTGGCTCTGACGATGGATTGCCACTGCAGTTTGTTATTACCGCAACAGAAGATTATGTGGTGATTTCACAGGTATTAGAGAAGTTACAAGCCGCAGCGATGCAAAGCGGTCTGTTTATGTTTATTGATTCAGACTTAAAATTTGAAAAGCCGGTGGTTGACATTAATATTGACAAAGATAAAGCGGGCAGTATGGGGTTATCCATGCAAACTATCAGTAATTCCTTAGCTATATTATTTGGCGGAGGAAATATCAATCGCTTCAGCTTATATGGAAATAGTTACTATGTCATTCCACAGGTTTTACAAGAATTTCGCCTTAATCCACATAAAATTGATGACATCTATGTGCCCATTGCTAATGGTAGTCTGGTAGCGCTTTCCACGGTGGTGACATTGAAAATGAAAACAGACCCTAGTAGTTTAAATCAATTTCAGCAACTTAATTCCGCGACGCTGCAAGGCATGATGATGCCTGGTCGAACGGTTACAGAGGGGTTGGAGTTTTTAAGAGGCCAAGCGAAGCAACTTTTCCCATTAGGGTTTAGTTATGATTATGCGGGACAATCACGTCAAACGATGCAAGAAGGCTATTCGATGTTGTATACCTTCTTTTTTGCGCTAATTATTATTTACTTGGTATTGTCAGCACAGTTTGAAAGTTTTCGTGATCCATTGATTATTTTAATCAGCGTGCCACTGTCGATTGCTGGCGCGTTAATTCCATTACACATTGGGTTAGCTACATTAAATATTTACACGGGTATAGGTTTGATTACCCTTATTGGCTTGATCAGTAAACACGGTATCCTTATGGTGGATTTTGCTAATCATTTGCAACGCCAAGAACGACTATCGATTCGGGAGGCAATTATTAAATCGGCTTCGCTACGACTACGCCCTATTTTGATGACTACTGCGGCCATGATACTAGGCGTAATTCCCCTCATTATGGCGACAGGTGCTGGCGCGGAGAGTCGATTTGATATTGGTATTGTTGTCGCGTCTGGAATGTTAATTGGCACGTGTTTTACACTATTTGTTGTGCCCACTATGTACACGTTTTTTGCTAAAAAACAGCTGGCTATTTAATAGTGCCAGTCCAAGCACTGCCTGAAATTATATAAAACTATCATGTAGTTAGATCAATACCTAGTAAGAAACTCGTTATTACAGCATTCGCAAAGTTCGCAAATACTTAAGAGCGTATTAATTAATCATATATTAATAATAAACCTATATAATGGCCTCATTAGTTCTTTCATAAAAACATATAAACACACTAATACGAAGAGAGCATTATGCTAAACAGAGATAATAGTCACGTTAAGAGTGAGGCTAGCTCTTCAACCTCAGGGCAGGGACCTTATACGGACCCAGCATACCTAGATCAGCTATTCAGAGAAGACTATTCTAAATATGTAGATAATCTTCCTCAAGAGGATTTAGAGCAGCAAGTTGTCGCTTCTCAACTTCCTGAGCTACAACCATTTCAGCGGCTTGCAAGATCGTTAAATGGCAGAATACGCGATAATTATGCGCAAATAGTTTATAAAGTGGGGCGTAATATTTTCCCGCTCATCGTAGCCATAGAAAATGAGCAAGACAATACGGGTATTGGTGGTACCTATGTTTTATTTACCGCAGATGGAAAAGCAGAGTATATCAGACCTGTAGAAGTCACTTATGAATATTATAAAACTGTCTCCCATATGCCGTTGGGGATTTTTTCAATTATTTCTCCCTACTTTAATCAATCTAATGAAAAACAATCGTGGAAAGAACCGTTAAATGGCTTGTTACTAGATATAAGCAATATCTTAACTAACTTGAGCAGTAGTGAGCTAGATGTGGCGAGCATGGAGCGTATTAAACAGATGTTAGAGATCACTATTAGTTATATAAATGACTGCTTAACTACAGGGATCTCTCAAGAAAAGTTTCAATCTTATTCTCAGCAGGTAATGGGAGCAATTGAAGTTAATGTTAAAGCGGCAGCTTCTATGCAAGTTGTTGCGGTGAAAACAGCACTACAAGTAGTAAAAGAAAAACTAGGTGAAGCTTGGCCAGAATTATTTGTTGTTGTTCCCACTATCTGGCCTGTTAGTCAAAATAGCCCACGTGAACAAATTTTTCGGTCTATTATGGATCCAAAAACAGTCAATACTCATTTAATTGTTGCAGAAGGTGTTCGAAGCATTGAAGAAGCAAGAACGTTAATTGGTCGTATTGTTTATGATAGATACGCTGCACGTTCCATATTCGGTATTAAAACAGAAAAACGCCGTCAGTTTGCTGCTGCATTGTCGACGCCAGTAGATTTGATGGGGCAAGATGCAAAGGATAAGCTTCGATCATTAGACCCAGCAGCTACTTCATCTGAAAAAAGGTCATGTGTTAGTGGTAATGGCATGTTTGCAACTGGCAGCTCTCAATATGGTGGTGAATGCCCTTTCAGACATCCACCCAGAAATGGAAGCGGTGGAGCATCACCCTAAGCAACTTTCACATTTTAAACCCTTTTCACCGAATACTTATTCGCTTTTTCAACGGCTGTGCCTAATCTTATTAAGGTGTCTGGGGCATCCATTTTTTCCATAATGACTTCAATAAACGCCATCTTGTCCGCATGTTGTTTGCGATCATGCAGAGCTTTCTCAAGCTCTTGCTCAGTTTTTACTTTGACTGACCACGCATCATCGCCAAATACTTTGGGTAAATCCGCATAATTCCAATGTTGTATATCATTATATGGCATGGCTGCACCGTGAATGAGTCGTTCCACGGTATACCCATCATTATCGAGTAAAAATATAGTTGGTTTTAAGTGATGTCGTTCAATCGTCGATATTTCTTGAGCTGTTAACTGAAATGAGCCGTCACCAACAAATAAAACAGCTTGTCTATTGGGTGCTGCAACGCAAGCCCCTAATAGTGCGCCCACAGCATAGCCAATCGACCCCCATAAGCATTGTGAGATATAAGTAGAGCCATCAGGCATATGCATTTGTGTGGCACCGAACATGCTGGTACCTGTTTCCGCCAATACAATACACTTTTTTGTAAGATAACTTTCAACATGTTGCCAAAAATTTTTATGGTATATGGTACCCATGTACTTCCTGCTTTTCTCTTGCTTTGGTTTAATTATTTGTTCTTTGTAATGATAGCCAGACACTCGTTTTGTCAGCGCTGGAATCGTGTCGAGAAACAATGTGTTGTCATAGACAGATTGTTTAACACGCGAAAAATAACTATGAATTTCAATAGTGGCATTAGCATCAATCTTCGTAGTAAAACCACCAGTGTTAAAATCAGACATTAATGAGCCGAAAGTAATGATGCAATCTGATTTTTCAACGCGCTCTTGTACTCCTTCGGTACTAAAGTCACCGCTATAACTTCCAATAAATTGTGGGTGTGATTCGTCAATAATAGCCTTACCCATATTCATAGTGGCAAAAGGCAACCCAGTCACTTTAAGAAATTCAAGAATCAGTTTTTTCATTGGGTGGCGTTGGGCGCAGATATCCATTAGTACAATAGGTGATTTGGATTTTTCTAATGTTAATCCTGCTCGCTCCACTAGTTCGTGAACTGCATCCCTATTAGAGGCTGGGTAAGATAAATTGAGAGGCATTGTCGGCGCATCGATTTCGCTGAAAGTGATATCTGATGGCAATGCAATGTAGACTGGTCGTTTTTTTAGCCAGCATAAGGTTAGTACTCGGTCAATTTCACTGGCGGCATTTGTCGTTGAGAGTATTGCTTGTGCTGCAGTGACGTCTTTATACATATCAGAGAAGACGGTGAAACGTCCATCACCCAACGTGTGATGGACAATGGATTTACGATCCTGTATTGAAGTTGCTGGAACACCGACAATATTGACAATAGGTATATATTCAGCATAAGCACCGGCAATTCCATTAATGGCGCTTAACTCACCTACACCAAACGTAGTCACTAAGGCCCCCACTCCTTTGATGCGCGCATAGCCATCACTCGCATAAGCGCCATTAAGTTCATTACAGGTGCCGATCCACTCCATACCTTTGTAAGCCGCTATTTGATCAAGAAAACCCAAATTATAATCTCCAGGAACGCCAAAAATGTCATCAATGCCCAATTCTTTGAGGCGTAATAATAAATAATCACCGATGGTTATTTTAGACATAGCCTAGCTCCTTCGCTTGTTGAGTGAGTTGATCTCTAAAATCAGGGTGTGCAATTTGAATTAATGCCTCTGTTCGTTCAAAAGTGGATTTACCGTGCAAATCAGCTACTCCATACTCTGTTATGACATATTGGGTATCTGCGCGAGGATCTGTGGCTGGGCCATTTAATTTAGCAACAATGCGAGATACCTTGCCGTGGCTTGCCGTGGAGTAAGCAGTTAAGATCGACTTACCGCCATTAGAAAGCTGCGATCCACGGACAAAATCCAACTGACCGCCTGGAGCGCTAAATTGTCGACCCATGAGGAACTCTGCATTGACTTGGCCAGACAGGTCCACTTCAATAAATGCATTGACTGAAATTACATTATCATTTTGACTAATCACGTGGGGTGCATTGACATAACTGACAGGATACGCTTCCATACTAGAGTTATTATCAAGGAATTCATACATTTCCTTGTCACCCATTGCGAGAGTGTAGACATTTTTATGCGGGTTAATATTCTTATACTTATTAGTTACAGCGCCAGACTGAATTAATTTAGCTAGACCAGGTGCCATTAATTCGCTATGTACGCCTAGATCCTTGTGATCCACTAGCATTTCACAAACAGCATTGGGTACACCTCCAACACCAAATTGAACGGTTGCTCGGTCTGGTACCATTTGTATAATATACTTGCCAATTTTCTTATCTAAATCAGTAGAAGGCCTGGCGGGAATTTCAACCAGAGGACATGCATTCTCGACAATGGCATCAACTTCAGAAATATGCAAACTACAGTCGCCGAATACACGCGGCATGTGCGGATTGACTTCAATGATTAATTTTTTTGCAGCGCGTGCAGTAGGGATAGTGTAATCACCGTTGGTGCCACAACTAAAGTAACCACCTTTGTCCATGGGGGAAACAGTAAGTAAAAATACATCTATGCCAATTTCCTTTAAAATCCCCGGTACACTGCTGAAATTTCCTGGCATATAGTAGATAACTTTTTTATTTTCTTTCAATCCTTGAAGGACTAAAGCACGCTCTATTGCGCCAATATAAAATGGATGAGGCTTAATTTTATCTAGGTATTCGTACTTAAGAATTGTTTCATGCATGGGTTTTTCAGAATGCATGTAATAGAATTTTAACTCTTGAATGTTTCCTGCGAGAAGGCGTTTTTCTAGTGCTTTTAGTAGTGCAGGTGGCTCACTAACGGCCATACCCATAGAAATAGTTCCTCGAGAGGGTACAAGCTCAATAGCTTTATCTGCAGAAACCAGTTTTGATGTGTATATCTTCTCGTTATTCATTTATATCTCCTTCACAAGCGAGGATATGTTTAATATCCTGCCGCCTTATAGGGCCCTAGCCCTTTTTTATAAATAAGGAAATGCCGTTCATAAGAACAAACTAATTGGTTTTTCTGATTAAATGCTTTAGTCGTTGCTTCCATTATACCTTCAGTAGGCCGTGAATTTGATTCGCGTTTCAATAAAATAGTTGATTCGCAATGTATAGTATCACCAGCATAGACTAATAGCGGAAGCTGAATATTTTTCCATTGTAAATTAGCTACTACTCGTCCAAAAGTGCGTGTAGTTAATGCAGTGATTGCGCCTACTAAATAACTTTCATTAATGATAGATTTCCCACCGTAATAATTTTTAATGTATTGCGAATCAGCATAAAGAGGATTCCATTCCAATGAGCGTAAAGAATGTAGCCTGGATTCGTCTTCAGAAAAAGTTTTTGCTGGAAAATGTTCATAAGTCTCATTGACAGTCAAATCCTCATAATAGATGCCTACTTCTTCCATAAGGCTACCGTCTTCTAGTCGACGATGAGAGTTGAATTTTTCCTCTGTTAGATCAAATGCGTGTGTTGGCAACCCATGGTCAAGAGGATGTTTACCATTCTTATATACCAGTAGTTGGTATTGAATTTTAGCAACCATGGTACCAGTTTGATTGACGCCTGCAGTGACCACATGAATAATGCCAAGATTGGGATCGCTAGGATACTCACTTTTGCCAGTTATTTCTGATTCAGCATAGAGAGTATCCCCGCCAAACACAGGATGCGTCATGGCAATATCATCAAAGGTAAGCACGCGATATTTTCTGCCGAATGTTTTCCAAGTGGCACCCATTAATTTTTGCAAGGTTAAAGTGCTAACACCTAAGCAATGTTTCCATTCTGTTTGTTCAGCATAATGCTCATCATAATGTAGCTGTGCATTGTTAATGGTATCTAGGGCTTCATCTTTATTGTCTTGCTGGCTGATGGTAATACCTGGGCGATGTTTGAATTTTTGTCCTATAGTGAATTGGTCATAGCTTAAGCCGTAGTTTTCTCTATATCGATTATCACTAATTCTGACATACGCTTTAAAGGACGGCATGATCCTCTCTCCTTCACAATATTAAGTGTTAACGATTGGCAATCGCTAGTATCCGTTTCGCAGATCGTACAACAGGAACATCAATCATTTTTCCATCAATTTCGCACACGTTTCCTTTTGCATTATTGTAAGCATCCACGATACGTTGAGCTCTTGCTACTTCATCTGCAGATGGAGTGAATACATCTAGAATGGTTTTAATATGTTTAGGATGGATAGCAAACTTACCTGTATAGCCTAATGCTTTTACGCGCTTAGTTTCTTCTAGAATGCCAGTATCATCTGTATCGTGCAAATTCAGGTAAGGGACATCAAATAGAGCAATACCGGCCATAGCTGCTGCTCTTACGAGTAAAGATCTAGATGCTAGCATGGGTTCCCAGCTGAGGGTTGCGCCTAAATCAGAGGCAAGGTCAGCTCCGCCAAAACAGATGGCTTGTAATTGCGGGCTACATAAAGCGATCTGTTCAGCATTATGTAGCCCAGTGGATGTTTCGATCAGCGCAATATAAGGGATTTTTTTTGTCTTAAGCAGTGTGTCGAGAATAATTATTTCCGCTGGATACTCTGTTTTAGGTATAACCAGTATATCCGGAGAGATATTATTATCAAGTAATCCTGAGATATCTTTTAATCCAGCTGCAGTTTTTATGCTGTTAATACGTAGGGCGCGAGAGAATTTTTTGATAGGTGATGAGTGCTTAAAGTAATTAATAACAATCTCGCGGGTCTTGTCTTTCTCGGCTAAAGAAATAGCATCCTCTAAATCAATAACGACACCATCTGCACCGGCATCCTTTGCTTTTTCAAACCGCTCTGGTCGGTTACCTGGAGTGAAAAGCATAGTCCTAACGTCGAATAGGTTGTCCATTGCTATCTCCCTCATCACTCAATACGTTAACTATAGCAGATAAAAAAATAACCATGAGGTATCGATAGGAGATTGGCGTTTAATATATTGTTTTTATTAGTATTAATTTATGCGCTGCTTGCTGCTGTTAGCATCGGCATCTATTCAGTTTTTTTGCATTACCTTTAAAAGTGATTGCATCTAGGCGCAGTCTATCAGTTTTGTCTAGTAGCACTTCTAATTGCTCACCTCGCTGCAGGACTTTTTCAATGTTATCAAGCATGATTGTTTTTACTTCAGCGGCTTGCTCTTTAAGTCTAGTAATAAGAATATCTCTATTGATGTATCCAAGCGGGTTTACGATAACATCATCTAATGTTGCATTTAGATTAGGCCGCAAATAGATAGTTCTAATGTTAGTACGTAAATAAGTAAGCTCTTTTATCTCCAATTCAGTCTTACTTACAATGGCGATAAGGATATTATCTTGCAGATAGTTTATTACATAGTGGTGCTCATCCTTCATTGGAAAATAATAAGCACGATTTTCTACCATCTCGCTAGGAAGCGATGTTAGAGTATGTTTCTCAAAGCTTCCTAATTGATTACCGGAAAACAATCCTTTATCTTTCTGAGCTTGCGCTACCCTTTTTCCGTTAGTATAAATTCCAATTGCATATAACATATTATCACCTTATGTATTTCCAGGTGGTGCCTTGTGAACCATCTTCTAGCTCAACCGACATGGATGACAGTTCAGCCCGAATACGATCAGCCTCAGCCCAGTTTTTCAGATGCCGAGCTCGTTGACGTGCGCCAATCAAGATTTCAATTCTTTCAGTGTCTAGGTTCTTATTGGCTGACTGAAAAAACACTTCGGGGTTTAGCTGAAGAATACCCAATAACTCCCCCAGTTTTTTTAGTAACGCAGCATACTTTGCAGCAGAACCGATATCTTTGTCTCTTAGTCGATGAATTTCATGCGCCAACTCAAATAAGACGGATAATGCAATCGGCGTATTAAAATCATCATCCATGGCAGCGTAAAAATTTTCTTCGAAACTAGTTTCATTTTCTGGTTCAGCAATGGGTAGAGTGCGTAATGCCGTATATAAACGTTCCAGCGAATTTTTAGCTTGCTGTAATAGGTCATTAGAGTATTGTAGTGGGCTTCGGTAGTGGCTTGAAACGAAAAAATAACGTACGACTTCTGGCATGTATTGGGCGATTGCATCGCGGATAGTGAAAAAATTTCCCAATGATTTAGACATTTTTTCTTTTTCAATTTGCAAATGCCCAGCATGCATCCAGGTTTTCACAAAGGTGGTTTGCGTTGCTCCCTCGGATTGTGCTAATTCATTTTCATGATGGGGGAAAATCAAATCCTTGCCGCCACCATGGATATCAATGTACTCTCCTAATAGCTGCATAGACATAGCCGAACACTCTAGATGCCAACCTGGTCGGCCTTTGCCCCAAGGAGAGTCCCAAGCTGGTTCATTAGGCTTAGCTAATTTCCATAGCACGAAATCCAGGGGGTCGCGCTTAACACCTGCAATTTCTATGCGAGCGCCACTTTCTAATTGGTCAATGTTATGATGGGATAAGCAACCGTAATTTTTAAATTTACGTACCTCATAGTAAACATCGCCATTACTTGCGATATAAGCACAGCCATTAATTAATAGTTTTTGTATAAGAGTGATCATCGCAGGGATATACTCTGTGGCTCGCGGCTCATGATCAGGGTCTAGTAAATTTAAAGCTTTAAAATCCTCATGCATTGCTTGGGTGTATCGTTGGGTTATCGAGTTAATCTCTTCGCCATTTTCGTTGGCGCGTTTAATGATCTTGTCATCAATGTCAGTAATGTTTCGTACGTAAGTCACGTTATAGTTATGTGAGCGCAAGTAACGGACGATAACATCAAATGCCACATAACAACGAGCATGACCCAAATGGCAATGGTCATAAACAGTAACGCCACACACATACATATTGATTTGTTTGGTGTTGATCGGCTGAAAAATCTCTTTTTGTTGTGTGAGGCTGTTGTAAATTTTTAGCATGCTACTTTCCTAGGCAGATAATTCTGCAACAAACTTTAATGCTTGACTAAATCGTTGCTGAAGTCGTTTTGTTCCCAGTAACTGGGCTATCAATGCTAACTCTGGTCCATCCATTCTTCCTGTCAAGGCAATGCGCAATGGCATGAAAAGCCGTTTACCTGACAGGCCTAAAGTTTGCTTCATCTCTACTAAGAGACGCTGAAAATTAGTGCCATAATTAATGACGGCTTGTTCTGCTTCAACAAAAAATTGTTCTTTAGTATCACGTAAAAAAGCTAATGCTTCATCATTGAGATCCTCTAGCTTCAGCGAGTCACTGAAGAAGGTAGCTGCCCACATGGCTGCCTCATGGGGGAAGGCAATATTAGGCTGTACAGCAGATACAAATAAATCATGCATTGCTTCGGGCACTTGCCGTTGAATACCCTCACCAAGCCAATGCCAAAATTCTGTTTTATCAAGCAGTAGAGCAGCAGTCTTCTGCCAATACATTAACTGGCTATGATCAAAATGTGCGGGAGAGCGACTGAGTTTTTCAACGTTAAAATGCGCTGCCAACTCACTAAAACTTAACAACTGTTGCGCGTCGCATGTATGCCCTAATCTGGCTAGATAGTTAATCACCGCTTGCGGTAAAAATCCTCGTTGCTGTAAATCTTGCACACTAAAGCTGCCGTGACGCTTAGACAACGGTGTGCCATCAGATCCAGTAATCAGCGAGAGATGCCCATAATGCGATATAGGCAAATTAAGTGCTTGTAAGATCATTATCTGTCTAGGTGTGTTGGTTAAGTGATCATCGCCGCGCAAAACATGCGTCACTTTCATGGTAGCATCATCAATCGCATTGCAAAATAAGAAAGGTGAGGTTCCATCGGCGCGGCGAATAATAAAATCACCAATGTCATTGCTATTGAAATGTTGAGGGCCTTTCACTAGATCAATAAATTCAATCATCGTATTTTCAGGAACACGGAAACGTAGCGTGGGTTTTAATCCCTGTTCTTTGCGCTGAGTAATCTCTTCTGCTATTAACTGACGACAAGTACCTGAGTAACGCGGCGCATGTCCGCGAGATAGCTGCATTTTTCTAGCTAGTGCTAATTCTTCCTCGGTGCAAAAACAAGGATAAACCCTACTCTTCTCTTTAAGCTGATCATAGTAATGATGGTAAATATTTAGGCGCTGCGATTGCCAATAAGGGCCATGTTTACCATCTACACCTGGACCTTCTTGCCATGCAATACCTAACCAATGTAAATCTTGTTGTAGGGTTTCGGTATACTGCTCTGCTGAGCGCACGGCGTCGGTGTCTTCAATACGCAAAATGAATATACCCTGCATTAAGCGTGCATATAACGCGCTATACAGAGCGGCGCGTGCATTACCTATATGCAGCAACCCTGTGGGGCTGGGAGAAAAGCGGGTTCTTACTGTCACTGTCTAGCCTCTTGCATTAAACGTTTCATTTCACGAACGGCATTTTCTAAGCCGCTAAATAGCGCTTTAGCTATAATACCATGACCTATATTAAGTTCATTAATTTGTGGAATCCGAGCAATTGCTTGCACGTTTTGATAATTGAGCCCATGGCCTGCATTAACTACTAATCCTAATTGATGAGCCAACTCTGCAGCGTGAATAATTCGTTGCAATTCCTTTTGTTGTTCTGTTTTATTTTTCGCATCAGCGTAGCAACCGGTGTGGATTTCAATAGTTGGTGCACCGCAGCGAGCCGCAGCTTCAATTTGCTCAGCATCAGGATCAATAAACAACGACACATCGATGTGAGCTGCTGTTAAACGCTGACACGCTTCTTTAATTTTCTTTTCTTGTCCAATCACATCCAAGCCACCCTCAGTCGTTAACTCTGCTCGCTTTTCCGGCACCAAGCAACAGTGAACTGGGGCTAATTTTTCTGCATAGACGATCATTTTATCAGTCACAGCCATTTCTAAATTCAGCCTAGTCAACAGAACTTGCTGAATTAATGTAATATCGCGTTCTTGGATATGTCGGCGGTCTTCACGTAGGTGTATAGTAATCCCATCAGCGCCTCCATTTTCTGCCGCATAGACAGCTTCTACCGGGTCAGGATAACGAGTATGGCGTACCTGACGTAACGTGGCAATATGGTCAATATTTACACCTAACAACACAGGATAATACATAAGACAGCCGCCCTCACTACAGGGGTTTATACAGAACGCCTACTATAACCTTAATGATCCGCCAAGGAAATAATGATGTGTTCCCGCGGCTATCGGGCCAGAAACTAAACATTTCTGTATGTGGTGAGTAAGTGTTGATTATCACCGCGGGGTTCTGTCACAGGGCGATTTACGCAATAATGCCATATAGAGGGTATAGTTTATTGTATAATCTAATGATTTTATTTGGGTCTATTAACGCACAAATAATTGACGGCTATATAAAGGGCGTGGACCTAGTAATGGTTCTAACATAAGGCGGGCCAAACGTTTTGCATCTCGCAATGTCTGTTCTTCGTGCCAGGTTTCTAAAGCAAATGCTAATAAACTTTTTCCCAAAAAAATATTATCTTCTACACTCTCATTGTCACACGCCACGAATCCTTGTTCAGGGATAAATCGGTATTTTTTTTCTGGCAGAAAGTCATGATGAATGGTTTCTACTTTGGTGAATGCGCCATACCCTAACTCTTCCAATAAACGCTTTTCAAATCGTCGCAATACGGCTTGCTCTAATGACGGCGTGTTTAATTTTAGCAAGGTATCGCGATATAGTGTATAGAGCTGTGAGTGTGGGTCAGATTTTTGCAGAAGTCGTACTAGTAGTTCATTTAAATAGAAACCGGCTAATAAACAGTCTCCTTGCAGTGGGCTGATGGCTCCATCGGCTTCTGCTTGTGTTAATGTAACTAATTCTCCTCCGCCATGCCAGGATACGAGAAAAGCGCTAAATGGTTCAAGCGATACTTGAGATCGTGAGCGACGCACGCCGCGCGCAACAGCGGTAACACGCCCATAATCCATAGTCAGAAGCTCTACTAATAGACTGGTTTCCCGATATTTACGGCGATGCAATACAAATGCGGGTTGCAATTGAATACGCGTACTCATTCATAACCTAGACTTTTAAGTGCTCTATCATCGTCGGTCCAGCGCTCTTTCACTTTTACCCACAGACTGAGATATACTTTGTCTTTTAATAACGCCTCTATTTCTTTGCGTGCGCGAGTACCAATCTGCTTTAATTTTTCGCCCTTAGCGCCGACAATAATGGCTTTTTGCCCTTCTCGCTCTACCCAGATAATAGCGCTAATTTCCGTTCTTTTTTCACCAGGCTGAAAATTTTCGATGGTTACTGTACTGCTATAGGGGATCTCTTGCTCTGTAGCATAAATTAATTTTTCGCGAATGATTTCTGCAATAAGAAAGCGAACATTCTTATCTGTGATTTCATCTTTAGGATATAGATGCGGTCCTTCTGGTAAGCATTCCATGATTTTATTTTCCAGCACAGTTAAGTTGTTACCTTTGTTCGCAGAGATAGGGATGATTTGCGCAAAATTACATAGGGTCTGTAGCTTGTTAATGAAGGGCAGCAATGCACTTTTATCTTTCACTTTGTCAACTTTATTAATTACTAAAAATAGAGGTGCATTAACATCTTTTAATCGCTCTAGCACCATTGCATCTTCTTCTGTCCAACGTAAGGCTTCAATCATAAATAAAATCACATCAGCATCATGAATATAAGCACTTGCTAATTTATTCATATATCGATTGATAGCGTGTTTTTCAGTATTATGGAGACCTGGTGTATCAATAAAAACAGCTTGTATATGTTCTTTGGTTTTAATTCCTAATACTTGCCAACGTGTTGTTTGTGGTTTGGGCGAAGTAATGCTAATCTTTTGCCCTAATAGAGCATTTAATAGGGTGGATTTCCCAACATTGGGGCGGCCAATAATGGCAATATAGCCACATTTTTCAGGTAGACTCATTTTTTTAGTAACTCCAACATATGCTGCGCTGAATCTTGCTCAGCTCGACGACGACTGGTTCCTTTACCAATAGCGATTGTTTCCATTTCATTGACATGACAGGCCACAGTAAAAATTTGTTGGTGTGCTTCGCCCTCGGTCTCAGCAATTTTATAAGTTGGTAAAGACATACGATGGCTTTGTAAATACTCTTGCAGCAGCGTTTTAGGATCTTTATGACTAGCCGCGCTTGATAAAGAGTACAATAGCGGGCCATACCATTCTACGATACATTCTTGTACTGTTGTAAATCCACCATCTAAATAAACTGCGCCAATAACGGCCTCCATAGTGCACGATAAGATAGAATGTCGTTCGCTACCACCGCTTTTTTGCTCACCCACACCCAAAAATAGATAGTGACCTAGGTCGAATTGCTTAGCTAGGTCACCGAGTGTGTCTCGATTCACTAAGCTTGCACGCCAGCGGCTCAACTCTCCTTCTGTTGCTTCAGGAAACTGGTGATATAAGGCTTCAGCGATAACAAAGTTAACGACAGCATCACCTAAGAACTCTAATCGCTCATTGTGGTCGCCACCTTTGCTGCGATGGGTTAATGCAGTTTTCAGTAGTTTTGGTTGCTGAAATTGGTAATTTAATTTTTTTGATAGTTCTTCACTCATAATTTCACTCTTCTTATCCTACGCCCTTTATTATTCTATCCCAGCGAATTTTGTGGGCGATAGAATCCCAGCTCATCCATACCAATACCGCTTTTCCAACAAGATTTTCCTCTGGTACAAACCCCCAGTATCGACTGTCTGCGCTATCATCTCGATTATCGCCCATCATAAAATACATGCCATCTGGGACGGTAATTTCTTGAAAATTAGCAGTTTGCTTGTGCGGATCTTGAAAAATTTTATGCTTAATGCCAAGTAAATCTTCCTCCTTTTCTAATACCTGTACGCGCCCACCATTTTGATCATAGGTAAAGGTTTCTTTTAATACCTGCTGTGGCACTGGATTACCATTAATGCGTAACTCTTTGTCAATATAGCTAATATGATCACCAGGTAGACCGACAACGCGTTTAATAAAATCAACCGATGGATTCGGCGGCCAACGAAAAATAGCAATGTCACCGCGTTGCGGCTTGTTTATAGGATAAATTTCTTTATGAAGTACTGGCAAACGAACGCCGTAATTGAATTTATTTACTAAAATAAAATCGCCAGTCATTAAAGATGGTTCTAGCGAGCCGGATGGAATGCGAAATGGTTCTACCAAAAATGAACGCAATAGGAAAACGAGTAGTAACACTGGAAAGAATGAACGGGCATAGTCGCTAATGAGTGGCATTTTTACTTCGGGTGCTAGGACGGATTTTTTTACCAATTCAGCATGGAGTTGCTTACGTTTCGGCGCAAGCAATAGCATATCGAGCAATGATATTAAGCCAGCCACTAATACAGCGTAGAATAAAATTAATTCAAAATTAAAATGCATAGTTAAAATCTCTTTTTAAATGTTGTACAGCGTTACTTTTTATCAATTTTTAATATTGCTAAAAATGCTTCTTGTGGTATTTCTACATTGCCCACTTGCTTCATGCGTTTTTTACCTTCTTTTTGTTTTTCTAGTAACTTACGCTTACGAGAAATGTCGCCGCCATAACATTTTGCCGTCACATTTTTTCTTAACGCTTTTACAGTGTGTCGCGCAATAATATGCGCGCCAATGGCTGCTTGAATGGCAATGTCGAACATTTGTCGCGGTATTAATTCTTGCATTTTTTCAGTTAATTGTTTGCCACGACTCTGAGCATGGTCTTTGTGAATAATAGAAGAGAGCGCATCTACTTTATCGCCATTAATCAGTAAATCCAACTTAACCAAATCAGCTGATTTAAAATATGAAAAGTTATAATCAAGCGATGCATAACCACGACTAACTGATTTTAACTTATCAAAAAAATCGAGTACAATTTCACTCATGGGCAATTCATAAGTTAGTGCTACTTGATTGCCGTGAAACAGCATATTTTTTTGTGCGCCACGTCTTTCTATACATAGAGTGATTACATTACCTAGATGCATCTGCGGCACTAGGATGTGTGCGCGTGCAATGGGCTCGCGGATATCTGCGATCTGAGTGGTGGGAGGTAATTTAGCAGGACTATCAATATAAACCACTTCGCCACTTGTTGTTGCAACTTCGTAAATAACAGTAGGAGCAGTGGTGATTAGTTCAAGCTTATATTCGCGCTCTAGCCGTTCTTGTACGATCTCCATATGTAACATGCCCAAAAACCCGCAACGAAAACCGAAACCTAAAGCATCAGAAGATTCAGGCTCATAAAATAATGCAGCATCATTGAGTCGCAACTTAGCCAGTGCTTCGCGAAAAGCAGGAAATTCCTCGGAATGTATAGGATATAAACCTGCGTACACTTGTGGCTTTACTTTCTGAAATCCAGGTAGCGGCGTAGTTGCTGGCTTATAAGCATGAGTCAGGGTATCACCGACTGGTGCGCCATTAATGTCTTTAATGCCGGCAACCACATAACCCACTTCGCCAGCGCTTAATGATTCTTTAGCAAAGCGCTTGGGTGTGAAAATCCCTAAGCCTGTGATTTCATGATTTTTGCCAGTGGACATCACGCGCATAGTATCGCCCATACGTAAGATGCCATTTTTTACGCGCACCAATGAAACTACGCCAAGATAACTGTCAAACCAAGAGTCAATAATCAGCGCTTGAAGTGGTGCTTTAGGATCTCCTGTGGGTGGCGGGATGTTAGCAATGATTTTCTCTAGGAGTATATCAATACCTAGGCCTTGTTTTGCACTCACGCCCAGCGCATCTTTCGCATCTAGGCCGATAATTTCTTCAATCTCTTGCATGACTCGTGGAGAATCGGCTTGAGGCAAGTCAATTTTATTCAAGACAGGTAATACTTCTAGTCCTTGTTCTATAGCGGTATAGCATACGGCTACTGTCTGAGCTTCTACACCTTGAGCAGCGTCGACTACTAGTAGCGCGCCTTCACAAGCCGCTAATGACCGTGATACTTCATAGGAAAAGTCTACGTGGCCCGGGGTGTCAATAAAATTAAGTTGATAGGTCTTGCCATCTTTAGCAACATAATGCAAGGTCACGCTGTGTGCTTTGATGGTAATGCCTCGCTCACGCTCGAGATCCATGGAGTCCAATACTTGGGCTTGCATTTCACGTTCACTTAAACCACCACATAACTGAATCAACCGGTCAGCCAGAGTTGACTTGCCGTGGTCGATATGCGCGATAATGGAAAAATTTCGAATATTTTGCATGGTACTTAGATAAACCTTAATCGAGTCTTTACTATGAGTCGCCGGTATTGGTCCTGCTGGAGGGCATCATGAAATACGACACAAGATAGCTTCCAGCGTTTTCCAGGAACGACAAATTGTAACACACAAACCCACCGAGTCACGGTGCTGTCGCCAGACAATAGTACATTATTTAGCACATGGTGATTCTTGTATAGCTGCCACTGACCATTTGTATAACAGCGGAGTTGTATAATAACTTGCCGACCTTTTAGCAGACCATATCGCCATAGCAGCCAGCCACTATAGGCTATCACAATAAATAAAAGCAATAATTTAACTGCATAATGTAGCGGCAGATAACAGCAAATAACACTATTGCTTGCACACAGGAGGATAATCAGAATAATAAACTGCCTTGAAGGCGCAAGATTAAAGTCCTGATAAGGCATAGGCGCGGATTTTTTCCACAATGGATTGCAAGTGTTCTTCTGGCTGTGTTTCTTTACTTAATAGCCAGCGGAACAAGTCTTGATCGTTACACTCTAGCAGCTGCGAAAAGAGTGCTTGTTCAGCTGGGGATAAATGTAGATATGAATATTCTAAAAATCGCAGTAATATAATATCTAATTCAAGCATGCCGCGCCGGCAAGCCCAGCGCAACTGTGGGGGAATATCTTGTTGTATCATATTATTAATTGTATCCGATGCTATACTAAGCTATATAAATAAAAAAAGGGGGCGGTGATGCAAGCCCGTGATTTGAGAGCTCAACTTTTAGATGCAGTTAATGGATTAAAACCCTATGCATCAGACAAGGGGGATGCTACTCGCTTGTATGCAATTAGCAAAGCCCTTTCTCAGGCAGATATCCCTGTAGGCGATCATTTTAAAGTAGCTGTTTTTATTTTCTTATTATTTGCCGAGTTACAGCCAATGGTGATACATAGTCAGGAGCTTAAACGTCTATTTGGTGACTGTGATCAGGCGCTTTCATTAAAGTCTCAGCATACACCGCCAGCAAAATAGTTTCACCGTACATAAATGAGGGAGCCCTGGTACATGAATATATCAGACTTGTTATCTTTACTTATCTCGCTCATAATTCAGCGCAAAATGCATTAAGGACTTCTCGTGCAAAAAAAAGCCGCTTTTTTAACAAATCTTGCCCATGAGCTTCAGCAGATCAAAGAAGCAGGCCTTTTTAAAGGGGAGCGTATTATCACCTCGCCTCAAGCCGCGGTTATTCGCTTAAATGATGGGTCTGAGGTGATAAACCTATGTGCCAATAACTACTTAGGCTTAGCTAATCACCCAGATCTTATTGTAGCTGCCAAACAGGCCCTGGATTCTTATGGCTTTGGTTTGTCTTCTGTGCGTTTTATTTGCGGTACGCAATCTATACATAAGGTCTTAGAGCAGCGGATAAGCCAGTTTCTTGGCATGGAAGATACTATTTTGTATTCATCTTGTTTCGATGCAAATGGTGGTTTATTCGAAGCGGTGCTTGGGCCCGAGGATGCTATTATTAGCGATGCGCTGAATCATGCGAGCATTATTGATGGTATTCGTCTCTGTAAGGCGCAACGTTTTCGTTACAACAATAATGATATGGCGGACCTTGAGCTAAAATTACAAGAGGCCCAGCATTGTCGTGCGAGGTTGATTGCGACTGATGGTGTGTTTTCGATGGATGGCGTCATTGCAAATTTGCCGGCCATTTGTGATCTGGCGGATAAATACAATGCATTAGTCATGGTGGATGACTCTCACGCTGTAGGATTTATGGGTAAGCATGGTAAAGGAACACATGAGTATCGCCATGTTATGGGCCGTATTGATATTCTTACTGGAACCTTAGGCAAGGCGCTGGGTGGTGCTTCTGGCGGCTATACGAGTGGACGCAAAGAAATCATTGCGTGGTTACGACAGCGTTCGCGTCCTTATTTGTTCTCGAATACTTTAGCCCCTGTCATTGCAGCGACCTCAGTTAAAGTCTTAGATATCTTGGAGTCAAACTTGCATTTAATCAAGAAACTACATGAAAATAGTGCTTATTTTCGTCAAGGCATGGAAGGTCTAGGTTTTCAGTTAACCCCAGGAGAACACCCCATTATTCCAGTTATGTTAGGAGATGCAAAGTTAGCATCAAGCATGGCAGAGGCACTCTTAAAAGAAGGCGTATACGTGATTGGCTTTTCTTACCCGGTTGTACCACAAGGACAAGCTAGAATTCGCGTGCAAATGTCAGCTGCGCATGAGAAACAGCATTTAGACAAAGCATTGGCAGCATTTGATAAAGTAAAACGATGGAAAGTTTAAGGGTACTGCATCCATGAAAGCATTAGTGAAACGTAAACCTGAGCCCGGTATTTGGTTAGAAGAAGTTGCTACACCAACGATGGGTCCGAATGATGTGTTGATTAAAATTAAAAAAACCGCCATCTGTGGTACAGACATTCATATCTACAACTGGGATGAGTGGGCACAACAAACCATTCCTGTGCCTTTGGTCATTGGCCATGAGTTCGTGGGTGAAATTGTTGCTATAGGTAAAGAAGTGAAAGGATTTGCTATTGGTGATCGAGTCTCTGGCGAAGGTCACGTTGCTTGTGGCCATTGCCGTAACTGTCGTGCTGGACGCTCACATTTGTGTCGAAAAAATGAAAGTACTGGCGTAACACGACCTGGTTGCTTTGCTGAATACCTCGTGCTTCCTGCTAGCAATGCTTATCCGCTTCCTGCTGGCATCAGTGATGATCAGGCAGCCATTCTTGATCCATTAGGTAATGCAACGCATACCGCATTGTCATTTGATGTGGTCGGCGAAGATGTGTTAATTACCGGTGCTGGACCAGTTGGCATTATGGCAACTGCTATCGCAAGACACGTTGGCGCCCGACATATTGTTATTACAGACGTGAATGAGTATCGATTAGCGTTAGCAAAAAAAATGGGCGCGTCGCTAACCATTAATCCAGTCAAAAGTAATTTAACCGTAGCCATGACTGAACTTGGCATGACAGAGGGATTTGACGTAGGCCTAGAGATGTCAGGAAATAGTAACGCATTTCAAGACATGATTGTGCATATGAACCATGCTGGCAGAATAGCGCTACTAGGATTTTTACCTCGTAACACTACTATCGATTGGAGTATGGTCATCATGAAAGGCTTAATACTGAAAGGTATTTACGGCCGAGAAATGTTTGAGACCTGGTACAAAATGATCTGTATGCTGCAAAGCGGACTGAAGATCGACCCGGTAATCACCCATCATTTTGCTGTTGATGATTATGCTAAGGCTTTTGACACGACGCGCACAGGCCAATGCGGAAAAGTAGTGCTGAACTGGGACTGAGATTCTTCCCGCAGCTTTACTTCTTCGTTATATTTTCTAACTTTGCCCACCTGACTCGTTTAAAAATTACAGCACATCTTCTGCAGGGGTATAACTCGCATGTAAAGCATTTGCGACGGCTCGATGCGTAATTTTACCTCGATATATATTTAATCCATCGAGTAAATGGGCATCTCTGTGCATAGCTTTTTTATAGCCTTCATCAGCGAGTGCTAACACAAATGGTAAGGTTGCATTGTTTAATGCTACTGCTGAGGTACGGGGTACTGCGCCTGGCATATTGGTAACACAGTAATGTACAACACCATCGACAACATAAGTGGGGTTTTCGTGCGTAGTAGGACGACTAGTTTCAAAGCAGCCACCTTGATCAATAGACACATCCACCATGACTGAGCCCGGACGCATGCGAACCAATAGATTGCGGGTTACTAATTTAGGGGCTGACGCGCCAGGAATTAATACCGCACCAATAACCAAATCTGCCGTAGAAACATGCTGCTCGATAGAATCAGTGGTAGAATAAATCGTATTAATTTTTGAGCCAAACTGTAAGTCTAAGTGATATAAACGCTCTAATGATTTGTCGATGACGACGACATAGGCACCCATACCCATGGCCATACGCACCGCATTAGTGCCTACAACACCGCCACCCAATACCACCACCTTAGCAGGAGCGACTCCGGGTACCCCACCTAATAAAATTCCGCTACCACCATGCTTGATTTCTAAGCTGGTAGCACCTGCTTGTATTGACATACGACCCGCCACTTCACTCATAGGGGCTAGCAATGGGAGACCCCCATGTCTCCCTGTCACGGTTTCATAGGCGATAGCTACGCAACCAGATTGCAGGAGTAGCTTTGCTTGCTCTGGATCTGGAGCTAAATGTAAGTAGGTAAACAGAACCTGACCTTCGCGTAGCATGCGACACTCTGCGGGTTGCGGTTCTTTTACCTTTACGACTAATTCAGCGCGTTGGAAAATCTCATCTGCAGTATCAACAATCGTAGCACCTACGTGTTGATAAGCGAGATCATCAAAACCGATCTTTTCCCCAGCATGTTGCTGCACCAGTACTGTGTGGCCACGAGATGTTAACTCTCTCACACTACTCGGAACTAATCCCACTCGGTACTCGTAGCTTTTAACTTCTTTTGGCACGCCGATTAACATATTTACTACTCCGATAATGAGCTTAAAGTTTTAATTTAACATTCCCATCCATAACTGATTAACACGTTGCACAAATGCAGCAGGATCTGGTAATTGACCGCCTTCGGATAGTACTGCTTGATCAAGTAGGATTTGTACCCAGGTTTCCAATTGAGATTCATCTGTCTCTGCTTGTAGTCGCTGGATTAGCTTATGATCAGGGTTTAATTCTAAAATTGGTTTCGCTTCTTCGACTGATTGACCAGCTGCTTTTAACAAGCGTTCCATTTGTGGACCCAAGGCGCTCTCGTCCCGCACTAAACAAACAGGTGATGAAGTCAAACGGTGGGAAAGCCGAACATCTTTCACCTGGCTGCCTAACACAGTTTTAATTTTAGTAATGAGTGATCCAAATGTCTGTGCAAGCTTTTCATCCTGCACTTGCTGTTTTTCTTTTTCTGCGGCAGTTTCTGCTACTTCCTCTAACTCTAAATTTCCTTTAGCAGCCGATTGAAATGACTTGTTCTCAAACTCCCCTAAGTGGCCAACTAGCCACTCATCAATACGATCATGTAATAATAAAACCTCAATATTATTTTTTCGAAAAATTTCTAATTGCGGGCTTGATTTTGCAGCATTAAAAGTTTCGGCAGTGATGTAATAGATTTTCTTTTGGTCAGATTTCATGCGGTTTACATAATCATCTAGCGTTATTGTTTGCTGTATAGAATCTGTGTGGGTGGAGCTGAATCGTAATAATTTAGCAATCTTTGCTCGATTTACAAAATCTTCAGCTGGGCCTTCTTTTAATACGTTACCAAATTGCTCCCAGAACTTAGCATATTTATCCTTATCATCGGTTGCTAGCTTTTCCAACAGATCAAGCACACGCTTAGTCAGTGCCGATCGCAATCTGGTCATGGCTGGATGATCTTGGAGGATTTCTCGAGAGATATTTAACGGTAAAGCATTCGTGTCTATAATTCCGCGGATAAATCGCAAATAAAACGGCATGAATTGTTCGACATGATCCATAATAAAAACACGTTGTACATATAGTTTGAGGCCGTATTGTCTATCGCGATGCCATAAATCTTGCGGAGCATGTGAAGGAATAAACAACATACTGGTATAATCAATGCTATCACCTTCTACTTTATTATGACTCCATAACAAAGGGTCATCGATATCATGAGATAGGTGTTTGTAGAATTCTTTGTATTGTTCATCGGTGATAGAGGTCTTGGGCAGCGTCCATAGTGCTGTTGCCCGGTTTACAGTCTCCCATTCTAACTCTGCTGGTTTGCTCTGCTCTTTTTCTTCTAAGGCTACCATTTTTGGCATCATAATCGGTATGTTGATATGATCTGAGTATTTGGTAATAATGTTACGTAAGCGCCAATCACTAAGAAAGTCATCTTCGCCTGTTTTTAGGTGAAGGGTAACCTCTGTGCCGCGTACTGATTTTTGTACATTTGCTATGATGTACTCTCCATCCCCCGAAGACTCCCAACGTACACCATGTTCCGGCGTTAATCCTGCGCGCCGGGTTATGACTGTCACTTTTTCTGCAACAATAAATGCCGAGTAAAAGCCAACACCAAATTGGCCAATTAGATGAGCATCTTTTTTACTATCTCCTGTCAACTTAGCAAGAAACTCACGAGTACCAGATTTGGCGATGGTTCCTAAATTATCAATGACTTCTTCACGACTCATACCAATACCATTATCACTAATAGTAATAGTTCGAGCATGGTTATCGACAGTAACTCGGATAGATAAAGTGGGATCTGTTTCATAGAGTGCAGGATCAGATAAGGCTTCGAAACGAAGCTTGTCTGCTGCGTCTGATGCATTAGAAACTAGCTCACGTAAAAATATCTCTTTATTACTGTAAAGCGAATGCACGACAAGCTGAAGTAATTGTTTAACTTCAGTTTGAAAGCTTAATTTTTCCTGGTGTGCATCAATAGTCATAATTAACCCTCGTAAATATCTAAAGTATTCGCTTAATATTTAATATATATCCGTCATTGCAACCTTAGCAAACAACGCAGCGTTTGCAATGACGGGATTAGACGAATAGTGGCGTTAATGCTAATTTACTTTTTAGTGAGATGCATGCTTTCAACATTGGCTATAATATATTGACCTAACACATCAACACCAACCGTACCACTCATATCGGCAGAGCGACCATCCGCAGAGAGTGTGCCTTGTAGGCTTGCATTAGTAACATCGAGTGACAGCCTCCCGTCGCGACATGTGCCGCGCAGAGTGAATTCATCACCGTCAGGGCAAAATCCGGATTCTTTGGTTAGCTGGATATTCATGGAGATTTCGCCTGAGCTTGAGATTGAGGGTACCTGGCCTTCACCATGATAAGTACAGTTAATTGGCATGCCAATAATTTCGGCTGTAACAACACCACTGCCAGACCAAGCGCCAACAATGTTTTGGCAGGGATCAGTTAGACCATGAGCAGGTAAAGTCACAACAAGGCTTGCAGAAGCTAAATTAGCAACCAATAACAGAGTTACACCTAATAAACCTTTTTTCATCATGAAAAACTCTCCTAAAGTAAAGGTAAAAACTTAGGCGATTACATACCTTTTCTTAATTAGAGTCAACATGGCGCCTAAACGAGGGTATTTAGGCTTCTGAAGCCTACCCAGCCCTGCTTTTGACCTTGACATTTTGTGCGAAATTTAGTTAACTAAAACTACAGATAATTAAAAAAATCAAGGTCAATCATGGCGTCAGCGAGAGAAGTTAAAGCATTACAAGATACCACTCCATTACTCGGCGGACAAACCAACTATGGCACTCAACGTGAACTGATCATAAATGTGCCTGATATTTCGCCAGCCGAGCCCGTAGTTGCTAAGCCAGGTTGGGGTAGATGGTTAGTTAGCGGTGCTTATAATAATGCTCTCAAGCCCATTGGTAATCGTATTTATGATGCGGTAACGCATCCTCTTACAACACTCAAGACGACAGCTAAAGCGCTACCTGCGCTTATTACCGCCGCTCCTGCTGCCATCAATGCTTTTTTGAGTGCGACACATACCAAATCAGAAGATATTAGTGGTAGTTGGTGGGCCAGTATGCTGCCAGATAAGAAGTTTCACTCAATTTTAAATGCTTCTGCTTCCCTCTATTCTAATTTTATTATGAATGGTAGCTTTCTTTCCTCAACGTGGACTGGCCTTAAAGAGACATTCAAAAGTTGTTGTAAAGGAGCGAAAAACTTTTTTGGTAATATTGGCTTAATGGCTCTTAGCTTAATTGCGGCGATAACCGCTGCAGCCATTGCTTACAATGCATTTTTGCTTTTTGGTGGTCTTGCAGCGGGAATTCCCGCAGCTATTAATTTTACCCTTTATTTTGCTACAGGTTTCGTTAGTATTAAAAGTCTAGTCAAAAAAATACAAGAGGCTCGTAGCCCAGATGCTAAATTTCAACGAGAGTGTGTTGAGAAATTAAAGCATATAAAAGCAGATTATATTGCTGAGATAAATGAGTTTTTAACTCAACAACATGTTAATGAAGCGCTACAAGAATTGCAGAAACCCGGTCTAGATAAACTCCGAGAGCTAGAGTTGCAAGGACAGTTGCAAGTATCATTGCGGGATCTTTTACAGGTTAAGTTGACTGCCCTGGCTGAGATGGGTGTTATTATCAAAGAACGATCATCAGCCGAATCTGCTAAAGCATGGGCTGGAACACTATTTGACATGGTGGTAGCAAGTTCAGTGCTGCTACCGTGTTTTGTTACTTTTACTGAAGCAGGGTTTCGTGGCATTGAAATTATCGCCAAGCTAAGTGGAAGCGCTGCAGTAGGTGAGATACCACAGTTAGGTAAAATAGGCATTGGCACGCTTCCTGGCCTGATGTCATCACTATATTATGCGATGACCACGGCAAACTGCCGTCACACACTAGTCGGACTAACTAAGCGGCTCTATCACCACCCCAGAGAAATTCCAGGTGCACTACTTTTCCTAACATTGGCAGGATTATCGGCTACAGGGATGGAAAACATCGCTTTTAGCATTGCCAATTCAAAGAATATTTTTTCCGTCGCTCCTGTGGGGACGCTTAGTCAGTTATATGTTATTTTTAATACTTTATCAGCAGCGACAATGAATGCCACGCTGATGGCAAATGAGAAGTATCTAAATAAATTAGATATCAGACCTAGTAGTCCATTTGAAAGTTTAGTGCACTATCTAGAAAGAACAGATACTCATCCACTTCCGCATGATATGGTGGAACAATTAAAGGGATTAGGTTTATTCCAAGCTAAGTCTACTTCTGCTGCAGGATATGAGCGAGTTGCAGAGCCTGCTATAGAGCGGGGGTCTGTAAGCAGTATAGTTTAGCGCCATTTGTTGGCCAAATATATGTGAGTCTATATAAACGCTATTTTTTGCCGTATAATAACACGCTTACAGTCATTCAAAATAGTAGCCATGCCGACTCCCTCTTTACAGTTACTTGGGTTCTCCTTTCAGGAGTTATTTACTGCTGAGGGACTTGGTCGTTTAGATAGTACTTTCCTTGCTGAGCTGCAGGGGCAAGAGCCGCAGTTGTGTGATAGCCTTGTCGCTTATCGCGCTGAAGCTAAAATATTTAATCATTTAGAAGAGAGCGAGCTACTTCTTGCTTGCGCCCCTATTCTTGAGGCCTTTTTACTACGATTGTTTAATATTGAACAAGCGGCCGCTTTATTACGTGCTCAGACCATATCACATAACCCGGTAGCGTTATTTAAAAAACAGATTGTGCTGCGCCAAGCCAAAAAGAAGTTATCGCAGACTGAGAGCTTACCTTCTTTTGCCGAGCTTAATCTCTGGCTAGAAACAGAGTTGCAACTAGCCTCTTTACAAGCGGCTGATAAAGAGTTGGCAGTTGCTTTATTGGCTAGCCAATATCTCGCTCAGCCAGATCAATATACTGCACAAATAACCAAACTCGTTCAATGGTGTGTCCAAGTCATCAGTACCACACAAGGACAAGCTTATGTTAGCGGGTGGACGAGCTTTCGGATACCAGAGCGTGTGGACTACGCCAATCTTGTCCCAACTATAATGACTGGAGAAGAGAAAGTAGATCGTCGTATGGTTAAGGTTGAAGACTTACGTTTACGCGATGGATTTAAACTGACTGATCCACGCATGCAAGCCCGAGAAATCCAAGATGAGATTAACTATTGCATTTACTGCCATGATCATGAAGGTGACTTCTGCTCTAAAGGTTTTCCAGTTAAGAAAGGTGACCCATCGCAAGGATTAAAACGAAATTCACTCGATACTATTTTGACGGGCTGTCCTTTAGAAGAAAAAATTTCAGAAATGCATATTCTGAAGCGCGATGGTCTGACACTCGCAGCATTAGCCATGGTCATGGTGGATAATCCGATGTGCCCTGCGACGGGTCATCGTATTTGCAATGACTGCATGAAAGCCTGTGTTTATCAAAAACAAGAACCCGTTAATATCCCACAAATTGAAACATCGGTATTGACCGATATTTTGTCATTACCTTGGGGAGTGGAAATTTATGACTTACTGACTCGCTGGAATCCGCTGCGAAAAAAACAATGGGTGATTAAACCGTATAATGGGTTGAAAGTATTGGTGGCAGGTATGGGGCCGGCAGGGTTTACTTTAGCTCACCATTTATTAATGGAAGGATTCGCCGTAGTTGGTATTGATGGATTAAAAATTGAGCCATTACTGCAGCAGCTTATTTCACAGCCTATTTATGATTTCCAAAGCTTGAAAGAGTCGCTAGATGAACGCTTAATGGCTGGCTTTGGTGGTGTGGCAGAATATGGTATCACCGTGCGTTGGGATAAGAACTTTCTGAAATTAATTTATCTTAGCCTTATGCGCCGTCCCTATTTCCAAGTATTTGGTAGTGTGCGCTTTGGTGGCACGCTGACTGTTGATGATGCTTGGCACATGGGATTTGATCACCTTGCTATTGCTGTCGGTGCAGGACTACCTAAAGCGTTACCTATCCCTGGTAGTTTAGCGTCAGGTATGCGACAAGCTAATGATTTTCTCATGGCGCTGCAATTAGGCAATGCAGCTAAATCAAGTAGTTTAACCAATCTGCAAATTAGATTACCTGCGGTTGTTATTGGCGGTGGATTAACTGGTGTTGATACTGCGACAGAAGTTCAAGCTTACTATATAGCGCAAGTCGAGAAAACTCTACATCGATATGAAGAATTAACAAGGGTTTATGGTGATGATTATGTGTTTAATCAGCTGGATGCTATTTCTAAAGAAGTACTCGATGAAAGCCTCGCTCACGGTAGGGCGGTGCGTAAAGAACGAGAGCAAGCTAAAGCGAAAAGTGAGCAGCCTAACTTTATTAAACTCTTGCATGAGTGGGGCGGTGTGACTATTGTTTATCGCCGCAGTATGCAAGATTCCCCAGCCTATATCAATAACCATGAGGAACTCAAGAAAGCATTAGAAGAAGGGATTTATTATGCTGAGGCGTTAGAGCCTATTACTGCAGAACTTAATCAACATGGTTATACGGAGACACTGGTTTGTCGTAAACGTATTCGCCAGAGTTCTGATGACTGGGAAACTATGCTAGAGGAAGTACACATCCCTGCTCGATCGATTTTTGTTGCCACTGGAACTCAACCTAACATTGCATATGAATTCGAACATCGCGGCACGTTCGCTCGACAAGGATTACAGTATCAGCACTATGAAGAGATTAATGGTGAGTTAGTGGTTGCGCATGGCGTAGAGCATTGCAAAGATCCACAATTTGGTCCTTTTACTTCTTATCATAAAAAAGATTATCGCATTAGTCTTATTGGCGATACTCACCCCGTTTTCCATGGTAGTGTTGTTAAAGCGATTGCTTCTGGAATGCGTACTTATCCTAAGATATTACAAGTATTAAGTGATAAATTAGCTCAACATGGTAGCTTACAAGAGTATCGTACTTTTGCTGATCATATGCACAATCAATTCCAAGCCCGAGTCAAAAATATAATTCGTCGCACGGATAATGTCGTTGAGCTCACTATCCAAGCGCCTTTAGCGAGTAAGCATTTTCAACCAGGGCAATTTTATCGCTTACAGAATTATGAAACTTATGCACCACATGTGAATAATACGGTTTTGCAAATGGAACCGCTTGCTTTGATAGGTGCTGATCATAATAACGCAGAAGGAACATTAAAGTTTATTGTTATTGAAACAGGTACTAGCGCAAAATTGTGTTCCACTTTGTGTATCGATGAGCCTGTTTCGCTAATGGGTCCTACCGGTGTACGTTGTAAGGTAGCAGAAGAGCATGAAACCGTACTTATTATTGGTAGCCAATTAAGCATTCCTCTACTGCAAAGCTACGGTAAGGCGTTACGTGCTGCGGGTAATCGCGTTATTTATCTGGGTTTCTTTAAAACAAAAGAGGAAATTTATTGCCAGGAAGCGTTGGAAAATGTAGCAGATGCGATTATTTGGTTAATTCAAGAGGGTGAGCTTATTCATTCAACACGTCAGCAAGATTATATTGTCTATGGTACAAATGTGGTTGATACCTTAATGCAATATGCAAAAGGACTATTAGACCCACATAAGCCACATCCTGAAATTCCCCTGTCTGATGTAGATAGAGTGTATGTTATTGGTAACAGTGTGTTATTACGTCATTTACAAGAGACTAGGAAGACTTTGCTAAAGGATTTCTTTATTAAAGATCCCCGTATGTTTGGTTCTGTATATAGCACAATGCAGTGTATGCTGAAGGGGGTTTGCGCCCAATGCTTACAGTGGCAAATTGATCCTGAGACCGGTCAACGTACAAAAGCTGTTTTTGCTTGCTCTTGGCCTGATCAACCACTAGAAGTGATCGATACTGAGAATATCGATGCCCGCCAAGTGCAAAATCACATGCAAGAGCAGCTTAGTAGGTTATGGGTAGAGTATCTTTTTTCACGGTACGAAGTGCCTCGGTTATAGCATGTGATTGTTGTAAAAAGTTGCTCATCTCATTCACTGCAAGTGGTGGAGAAATAAGATAACCTTGAATCTCATGGCAGCCACGCTCTTTCAAAAAGGCATATTGCTCCGCCGTTTCTACGCCTTCAGCAACTACTTTCATATTTAGACTTTGTGCCATAGCAATAATAGCTGAGACAATAGCGGCATCATCCGTATTGCTAATGATATCTGCAATAAAAGAGCGGTCAATTTTAAGAACATCAATGGGGAAGCGTTTTAAATAGTTTAAGCTAGAATATCCAGTGCCAAAGTCATCCATGACAATAGCTACCCCTAGCTCTTGCAATGATTTAATCACTTTTTCACTATGTGCCAAATCATGCATGATCAAACTTTCAGTAATTTCTAGAGCGATATATTCTGCTTTTAATTCGGCTTTTTGTAGGGCGGATCGGATCATATCTAACAGATTTTTTTCTTTAAACTGTCTTGCTGAAATATTAATAGAAATACGACGTTGGATTAAGCCTGTTTTATGCCAGTTGCCATTTTGCATGCATGCGGCTTGTAAGACCCACTCGCCAATGGGAATAATTAACCCAGTTTCTTCTGCAACAGGGATGAATTCACCTGGGGAAACCAAGCCAAGCCGGGGGTGATTCCAGCGCAATAAAGCCTCTAGCCCAGATAATTGATTGGCTTGAATATCGAACAATGGTTGATAATGAAGGGAGAATTCATTTTTCTCTAAAGCAGAACGGAGGCCATTAGCAAGTTGCGATTTTTTAGCTACTATATCATTCATTTCTTGTGTGTAGAATTGGAAAGCATTTCGCCCTTTTTCTTTTGCATGATACATCGCCATATCAGCATTTTTAAATAAAACCTGCATTACCTGGCTGTCATCAGGGTAAAAGCTAATACCGATACTTGTCGTGATGAAAATATCGTGATTATTAATTTTAAATGGGAAGGAAAAGACATGACAAAGCTTATTGGTGACTGCAGCCACGCTATCCTGGCCCTGAACATCTTCAAGCATTATCATAAATTCATCACCACCTAAGCGAGCCAGTGTATCTGACTCTCGTAGGCAACCTTGCAATCGCTCACTCACTTTAATTAATAATTGATCTCCAACATCATGCCCTAGTGTGTCATTAACATTTTTAAAATGATCTAGATCGAGAAATAATAAGGCTACCTGTGAGTTATTTCGTTGCGCTCGTTTCAGGCCATGTTGGCAACGTTCCGCGAAGAAACTGCGATTAGGTAAGCCAGTTAAAGCATCATGAGTAGCCAAATAGTTAATTCGTGGGGTCACATCGCTCACTAGAGAAAATAAGCCTTGTTTTATGCCATTTTTAATATGTGGTATTAAGGTAACGCTAACATAACGATCTTTATGATTAGCAAAATCCATCACGGTTTCATAAGTAACTTGCTCTTCAGTGGTTAGGTGTCCGCAATACTCGGAGAAAATACTAGCAACAGTATCGCCAAGCACTTCTTTAATGTGTTTCCCAGTGATTTTATCGCGCGACTTACCTAGCCACTCTTCATAGGCTTTATTAACAAAGCGATAGTGCAGTTGTGGGTCAAGATAAGCGATAAGTACAGGCAATGCATCCATGACTAAACGATGTTGCTCTTCACTTTCTCGTAATAATATTTCTATTTGTTGGCGTTCTGTTATCTCTGCTTGAAGAGCTGTATTAGTACGTTTTAATTCCTCTTGTGCAATCAGTAAATGATCGACGAGCCCTGAGTTTTCGAACTTTAATTCTAGCGCTTCACGAATAACGCGATGTGCTCGTAGCGATGAAAAAATTAATAGTATAAGATAAAGTAAACTTAATACGCTTAAGACATTACAGTTCCATTGATCTTGCCACAAGCACCAAGCAGTAAAAGAGAGTAAAATAGGCGCGATGAATGCGATGCATGCTAATCGGCTAGCAGAAAAAGAAGTGACTGCGCTGCCAGTGACGCCAGCGATAGTGCAAGCGACAAAGACTTCATAGATATCACTACTTGGAACAAAGAACGTACTTGCAAACGACCAGCCTATTGCACTTAACGCAACTAGGAGGATAAATAAATTGCGCCAAAAATTAATTTGTTCTGGTGCAGGCTGATTGCGGAGATATATTTTAATTGATACGAGTCTTATTAGTCCCGTAGCCAACATAAAACTATACCACTGAAGTAATACCTGGTGTGAGAGGTCTGAATGTAGGGTATAAACAAAAAACGCTGCAACAGCAAAAGAGGCGAATGTTGTCGGTAGTGCGTGGCGATAAAGTAAATGAACAAGTTCAGCAGACACTTTAGTATGTAAGGACTGCGTAAATTCAGGCTTTAAATCCAGCCCAGTTGTGCTCATGCTCACCTCTTGTCAGCGCTTCCTAGCTAAGGTTAGCCCATCTCCTACGGGCAACATGCTTATTGTAACACGATTATCTTGGAATAAGTGCATATTTAATAGACGAATGGCAATTGTGCTGGGTTCTTGATCAGCCTCATCGGCTACACTACCACCCCATAGGACATTATCGACAGCAATTAACCCGCCAGAACGTAGTAAGCTTATTGCTCTCTCGTAATAAGCGGTATAATTAGCCTTGTCAGCATCAATAAAAGCAAAATCAAAGGTTCCATTTTCACCATTTGCTATAAGCTGATCTAGTGTCGTCAAGGCAGGGGCTAGTCGTAAGTCAATTTTTTCTGCTACTTTTGCTTCATGCCAGTAGCGTTTAGCTATGTCAGCCCACTCAACGTTTATGTCACAAGCAATGACTCTGCCTTCTGGCGGCAGCGCTAATGCAACAACTAATGCGCTATAGCCAGTAAAAGTACCAATATCAAGGGTTTTTTTAGCACCAAGCAGCTCCGCTAACAGCCCCATAAATTGCCCTTGTTCAGGAGATATTTGCATGATAGACATCTTTTGTTGTTGCGTTTCTTCGCGAAGCTTTTTTAACACTTCAGGTTCACGTAATGATACTTTCTGTAAGTAGGTATACAATTCTGGGGTTAGATTGAGGGTGGCAGTGCTCATAGTGGAATCCTTTATTATAATCAATGCTGCGTCTTTGCGAGCCCGAGCGCAGCGAGGGTGAAGCAATGACGGGCCATCCTGCTTTGCATCTTAGGCCATTATAGTTGATAATATAAATAAACCTAAGGAGCGCCTTTCATGACTATTGTCATAGCAATCATTCTTTTACTCGTCATTGGCTACGTGGTAATAACCTACAACAAACTTATAGCACAAATTGAAGCTGTGAAGAATAATCAAAAGCAAATTGATATTCAATTGGATAGACGTTTTAAAGTTTTTGAATCCTTGATCAATGTTGTCAAAAAGTATATGGATTATGAGCAAACAACATTAAAAGATGTTGTCGCTTTGCGTAATCAAGCACAACAAGCGAAAGCATCAGGTGATGAGCAGTCACGCATTGCGGCTGAGAATAAAATTTCAGATATTGCTTCCAATATCAACCTAGTATTTGAACAGTATCCCGATTTAAAAGCCAATCAGAACTGCTTGCAGTTACAAGAGGAAATTGTCAGCACGGAAAATAAACTAGCCTATGCAAAGCAGTCTTATAACGATAGCATAGAAGCATATAATGCGACAAAGAAATCTTTTTTCACCTCCTTTATTGTTAGTATGTTTCAAGGCAAATTAAACTTTGAATTTCCTTATTGGCAATTAAGCGAGCAAAAGGTGGCGGAACATGAATCTTATACGGTAAAACTATAAGACTATGGCGAACTCATTGCATAACTTTGCCGCCACTACGTCAAATTGGCGGCAATCTCTCCAAACAAATAACCATAGAACCTATATTATCATCGGTATTTTTTTACTAATTTACTTGGCGATTGGCTTGCTAGTCGATATGTATCTTTATTCTTCGCACTATCCGCAAGCGACACTGAGCGAACTTTTTTTTGCCCTCATTACTTTTCAGCTATTTCCTATTGCTACTTGTGCTACCTTGGCTATTGCTGCCATTTCCTTGCTAGTTACATACAGCTTATATGATAAGTTAATGCTATTAGGCACTGACTATCATGAAGTTACTCCTGAAACAGCGCAATTATTGGAAGAGAAACAGCTTTATAATGTGGTAGAAGAAGTGAAGATTGCAGCAGGCCTGAAATATATGCCCCGTGTATTTATTATTGATGCGGATTATATGAATGCGTTTGCTAGTGGCTATAGTGAAAAATCAGCCATGATGGCTATTACTCGCGGGTTAATGCAAAAGCTAAATCGTGATGAATTACAAGCTGTCATGGCACATGAGATAAGCCATATTAGACATATGGATATCAAGCTTACCTTAACCGCCTCTTTGTTGGCTAATTTAACTATTATGGTATTAGATATCTTTTTTTATAATATTATTTTCAGTAGAAGACGAGATGACAGTCGATCTGGAAATGGTTTGGTCACTGTTATTATTTTGCTTCGCTACCTCTTACCTATCATTAATATTTTGCTGTTACTTTATTTAAGTCGTACTCGCGAGTACATGGCAGATGCAGGTTGTGTGGAGTTGATGCGCAATAATCAACCCTTGGCCTCCGCTCTTTTAAAAATACAACAAGATCATCTTACGCATAGCGATGCTTATGGTGCAGCCTATCTTAATACGCCGCATGAAAATGTGCGCCGAGAAGCTTATATTTTTGATCCGACTCAAGCAGGTATCAAAGGTATTGGTTCAATTAACGATGTTTTTTCTACCCATCCCAGTACAGAGGATAGGTTGTCTGCTATTGGATTCAAATTAAAAAAATGATAGGCATTTTATTAACAAACACAGGTACCCCTGGCTCACCCAGTCCTAGAGCGGTCTGGCATTATTTGCGAGAGTTCTTATCTGATAAACGCATAGTACAGCTGCCGCAGTGGCTATGGCAGCCTCTGCTCTATGCAGTTATATTGCCATCGCGTTCTCTTTACTCAGCTAATTTATATAAAAAAATTTGGACAAAAGAAGGTTCTCCATTACGTCATGGAATGGAGAGTATTGTGGCTAGGTTACAAGAGGCTTATAATGATGATATTACTGTCGTGGTTGGCATGCATTATGGCCAACCGTCTATTGAATCTGCCTTAGATTATTTACGCAAAAAGCAAGTTGAGCGTATTTTTGTACTACCACTTTATCCACAATATTCACAAACTACGACTGCATCTACTTTTGATAAAGTGAGTGATGCATTGCGATCATGGTCAGTAGTGCCAGAGATTAGAATGATTCGTGAATATGCTAGCCACCCGGCTTATATTCAAGCGCTAGCACAGCAAATAAAAAACTCATTAAAAAACCATCATGAACCTTCATACTTGTTACTTTCTTTTCATGGATTGCCTAAGCGCTATGCGGATAAGGGTGATCCCTACCCTACTTATTGCAAAACCACAGCAGAACTTCTTGCGCAAGAATTGAATTTAGCTCCTCATGAGTGGAGCTTTTCTTTTCAGTCACGAACAGGCTATGCGGAATGGTTGAAACCTTATACTCAAGCAGTGTTAGAGTCTTTGCCGCAACGTGGCATTAAACATGTCACTGTCGTGTGTCCTGGTTTTCCAGTGGATTGCCTAGAAACACTTGAGGAAGTTGCTATTCGTTGTAAAGAGCGATTTATGCAGGCAGGTGGACTCTTTTTTCACTATATTCCAGCGCTCAATGATTCGCCGCTGCAAATTCAACTGTTAACCACTATTATTAATCAACAGCTGCAGGGATGGTAATCCACCCCTGGTAAACTCTCGCGAATTTCAACCTTTTATACATGTTCGTGTATCAATCCCCACTACTTGAAAGGCATTCGCCGCTACATTTAAGTCATAGTGGTAATCTTGGGTTGCCTTCATCACACCACAAGCTGCCTGAGCAAATGAAGTGGTTGCCGTCCAGTAATGTAAATTTGCTTGCACCATCACATCAAAAGCATGTTTGGCATCCCAGCCTGGTGCGGTGGCTAAGAGGTAGTAAACTCGATTAAAAATGCCACTGCTGTGATGTACATTCATTCCCCAAGAGTATTGACTGACATGATCGATAGAGCAATCGCTGCCAGGTCTATCTCCATAGCAGTCTTTACTAGGTTGATCCATGTAACGCAATGCTTTGCCTTCTGCGGTGACATCACCCCAGCCAATGAGGAAATCAGTTTTACCATAAGCATAAAATTCGGCTGCAATACCCGCCATATCGGAAAATGCTTCATTCAATCCGCCAGATTGATCATAATAAGCGAGTTGAGAATGCTGCTCAGTAAATCCATGGCTAAGCTCATGGGCAACCGTATCGAGAGAAGTGAATGGGTTAAACTCAGTGCTATGTAAGCTATCGCCAAAGGTAGCTTGTCCTGCAGCCCAGTAAGCATTCGTATCAGGTAGATGAACAGTCACCGATACCACCATAGGCTTACCATTTTTCACTAACATAGGCAGGTTATACCATGCCTGATACATATTAGCAGTGACCATAGTGCCAAACATAGTATCGTTACTCGGTGACCAGCTAGTTGCAATAGCATCAAAGTTGCCATTCCAATACACATTGCCATGTTCTGGATTTAGGTTTTTGCATGGAAAGCTAACAGTTTTTTTCTTGGCTCTATAATCTTTAATCAACATACTCTCGTTTTGCATGTAGCAGATACCTGCTACTGCATCACGTTGTACATTCAATTTTTGCGCATGCCCAGCTAAGCCATCAAAAATTTTCTGTCCCGTTTTATGGTTACCGCCCCACCCTCCTGCAACTGCTGTATCAAGTGTTTTGAGATCATCCCAGTGTTTATATACTTCAAAAGTTAGTGCATCCATAATATAAGCGGGATTTGCTGGCACCGTATTTACAACGGATGAAACAAGAAATTTAATATAAAATGCCCAATGCGCTTTATTATTGTTGTCTAGATAAATAATTAATTGGTTTTGTGGCTCTTGTACGAGACTTTGTTTATTGCTTTTTTCTTGATAAATATCGATAGCATGAGCGAGCGCCTTATCTTTATATATTGAGCTAAATATATAGCTCGGCGTGTTCATTAAATCTTGCTGTAACTCCTCATACATAATGCCGTTGCTATGAGCGCCAGCTATCATTAACAGAGACGCCAGTGGCAGTGTTGACCTGCCTAGTTTTGGAATATGGATCACTGCATCGCTTCCCCAAACTGGATAGTCTTGATAGGTTTGGGCAATACGAATATGCAATGTGTTATTAAAATCACTTAATCGGTTAATTTCTTTAATTTTAATGTTAGAGGGCGCTATGGTTTGATGCAGTAAATAAGAAATGGGTTGGTTAGTTAAATCAATAGATGTAGCGGAAAATGCAGGGAGTGATACTAGTAACGCGCTCAGTCCAGTTAGAGCTTTCTTCATATGGATAATCCTTATTTAAATTAAAAATACTAAAAACGGAGAGTTACACAAAGCTGATTGATACGTGGGTTGGCTGGATAGAAAAGAGAAAACGAATGGCAATCGTAGAAGAAATAATAGCTGTAGTCAATTGTTTTTCATGATACGATTTCTCATCATTTATCATTCGTATTATGGAAGATACAGATAAAGTGAAATATACTGCTAGTTTCATCACGGCCACTCTCATATTTATTCTAACTCAGTCTAGCATCGCTGTTGCAGCTGTGGGATTGGACTTGTATTATCCATTATATACTTTCGAACCTACCACTTTAAATGGGTATGGTTTCGGTGTCTGGTACGATCCGGAAAAATTCTCGTGGAAAAACTTCCGCCTTTATTTTGAGACAGATTATTATCACTGGTGGGTCACAAGGACGACGTTTTATCATTCGACGAGTGTTTTTTCGATTGTCCCTATCTTGCGTTATGAGTTCAAAAATAGCTCAACATTAGTTCCTTATCTAGAAATTAGCATTGGTCCTGCTTATTTCACAAAAAATCGTCTTGAGTACCGCAGGCTCGGCGGCCATGTTTTATTCCAAGATCGCATTGGCATAGGAGCAACTTTAGGTAAAACCAAGAACTTTTCTATTGAACTTGATGCCTTGCATTTTTCTAATGGCTCTTTTTGTGATAGAAACTCAGGGATTACTGTGCCTGTTATGCTTAATATAGGGTACCGCTTTCTATGATAACCCGGTAAAATACCCCAAATGCAAAAACGTATTCTTATAAAAAATCCTGCTCAAGAAATTCAACTGATTACCCGGCGCTCGTTGGTGGCGTGTGTAGTAATGGGAATATTGCTGCTATCGCTTATTTTTCGGCTTGGGTATTTGCAAATATATAAACACCCTCTCTATACCACTTTATCAAAGAAAAACTGGCTAGATTTAGTACCGCTGGAGCCTACTCGAGGCTTAATATACGACCGTAATGGCATATTGCTAGCAGAAAATATTCCTATCTTCAGTTTGGATTTGATTCCCTACAAGGTGAAAAATATCACTAAGACGTTTAACGAGCTGAAGAAAATCATCGATCTTACTGATACTGAGATTCTGCAATTTCAAAAACAGCGTAAACAACATCGTCGGTTTGATGATATTCCAATTAAAATTCGGCTGACTGAAGAAGAGGTTGTTACATTTTCAGAAAATCAGTACCGCTTTCCAGGTGTTATCATCAAGGCACGTTTAATGCGCTATTACCCATTTGGTGAGCAATTAAGCCACGTGTTGGGGTATGTGGGGAGGATTAATCTTCAAGAAATGAATGAGATCGATCCTATTAATTATAGTGCTAGCCATTATATTGGAAAATTAGGGATAGAAAAACATTATGAAGAGGATTTGCATGGCAATGTGGGCTATGAAGAGGTAGAGAATGATGCTAGCGGAAAAACCATTCGCTTGTTAAATCAAGTAAAATCTACTTCTGGGGAAAGTCTATATTTAACTATAGATAGTCGCTTACAAGTATTTGCTGAGCAGGCATTTAAAGGACATCGTGGCGCAGTGGTTATTATACAGCCAAGCAGTGGGCAAGTGCTGGCTATGGTTAGCGCGCCTAGCTATGACCCTAATCTTTTTGTATTAGGTATAAGCCAAAAAGATTATCAAGGATTGCAGCAAGCGGAAGGTAGGCCCTTATATAATCGAGCGTTACGTGGTCTCTACCCTATTGCCTCAACCATCAAGCCATTCCTCGCTCTTGCTGGGTTGGACTCGAACATTATTACTGCTACCGATACGGTTTATGACCCAGGTTGGTTTCAACTAAAAAATAGCGCGCATATTTTTCACGATTGGCGTCGCCATGGCCATGGCAGGGTGAACCTAGAGAAAGCCATTGTTGGCTCTTGTGATACTTACTTCTTTCATTTGGCTACCAAGTTAGGCATACGCAGAATGGATAGCACCTTAAAACAATTTGGCTTCGGTGAAGTGACAGGGCTTGATATCGATGATGAGCTAGAAGGGCTTGTGGCTTCGCCGGAGTGGAAGCGCCGAGTAAAGGGCATGTCATGGTACGAAGGGGATACCATTATCTCTTCTATTGGCCAAGGATATATGCAGACCACGCCAATACAGCTGGCTACTGCAGTGGCAACATTGGCCAATCGTGGCAAACGGGTTATTCCTACATTACTTCTAGGAGATAAGCAACCAGGTAACTCATATAAACCACAATCCCCAATACTAGCAGAAGACATCCATTTAAATAATAGTAAAAATTGGGGGATTGTTATTCATGCCATGGAAAGCGTGGTGAATTCCAGAGAGGCAGCGCACCGCTACGGGACTCATCCTGGTTATACTCTCGCCGGGAAAACGGGTACCGGCCAGGTGTATTCAAAAAATTATTTGCGCGGTAGCCAACAAAACCTACCAGAGAAGCTGCGCGACCATACCCTATTTATTGCTTTTGCGCCTGTCGATAAACCTAAAATCGCCTTAGCTATTATCGCTGAAAATAGTACACATGCTGTCAGTATTGCAAAAACTATCATCGATTTTTATTTTAAGGACCCACATAATGGTCGTTGATTATATAAAGCAACGTTTTAAAAAACCGCAAAATGACATGCGTTATCGCTCCATATGGCAATATATACATGTTGATACCATTTTAATGTTTTGTTTGGCGCTATTGTTTTCAGCAGGCTTATGTATTCTTTATAGCGCAAGTAATGAAAGTTTTTCCACCATACAAAATCAATTATTACGCGTCGGTTTAGCCTTTGTTGTAATGATTATGGTAGCCCAAGTACCACCTACCACCTTGCAGCGTTGGGCGCCACTGATTTATACCTTGGGTGTGCTCTTATTAATTATCGTACTGTTCATAGGGCACATCGGGAAAGGGGGGCAACGTTGGCTGACAATGGGTATATTACGCTTTCAGCCAGCTGAATTACTTAAGTTAGCTATTCCTATGTTTTTAGCTTGGTACTGTCATCGTATTTATTTGCCTATCTCAACGAAAACAGTATTGATTGCCGCACCGATCATTCTTATTCCGGTTATTTTGACTGCAAAACAACCGGATCTAGGAACTGCTATTATCTTGTTGATTGCCGGAGCCAGTGTTTTATTCTTAGCAGGGTTAAGTTGGCGACTGATGAGTCTCTTAGCTGGGATACTGCTGATGTGTACGCCGTTACTGTGGTTTGTTATGTATGATTACCAACGCAACCGTGTGCTGACATTTTTCAATCCAGAAAGAGACCCGCTAGGGAAAGGTTACCATATTATTCAGTCTAAAATTGCTATCGGTTCTGGGGGCTTATTTGGTAAAGGTTGGCTTAATGGTACTCAGTCGCATTTGCACTTTCTACCCGAACATAAAACAGACTTTATTTTTGCTGTTTGCGGCGAAGAGTTTGGCTTTATCGGCTGTCTTGCTGTCATTACTTTATGCATGTTAATTGTTGCTCGCGGCTGGTATATTACTTTGCATGCTCAAGATACTTTTTCGCGTTTACTAGCTGGCAGTATCACGCTGAGTTTTTTTGTATCTTTTTTTATTAATATGGGCATGGTAACCGGGATACTTCCAGTAGTAGGGTTACCTCTACCTTTTATTAGCTATGGAGGCTCATCTCTAATGACGTTAATGGTAAGTTTCGGTATCCTAATGTCTATCCAAACCCATAAAAAATTAATGACCACATAAAGGTGTATATGCCATTTCTAACCCGACTTTTTTTACTGGTCTGCTTGTTTAGTCTCGTCACTAGTACTTGCTTAGCGGATGCTGCTTTTACGCAACAGCCTGATGTTCAAAAATTCATTAAATCTATGGTAAAAGAGCATGGTTTTAAGAAAACAGAATTAGATACTTTATTCAGCTCTGTTAAAATGCGGCCTAAAATTATTCAGCAGTTCAAAGCACCTTTAGAAGAACAGCCTTGGTACTTATATGAACGGTTATTTGTTAATGAATGGCGTATTCAACAAGGCTTGATATTCTGGCGTAAAAATGCCCAATCCTTGGCTTTAGCTGAAAAGAAATATGGTGTTCCTGCAAGTATTATTGTTGCCACATTAGGCATAGAAACCAAGTATGGACAAAGAATAGGCGAGCATCGGGTTTTAGATGCCCTATGTAATTTGGCGTTTATAAAAAGCAAGCGGGCACCCTTTTTCCGCCATGAGCTAGAAGAATTTTTATTACTCTCTCGAGAAAACCATCTCGACCCGAATCGAGTCATGGGCTCTTATGCTGGTGCCATTGGTCAGCCACAGTTTATGCCTAGCAGTTATCGATATTTTGCCGTGAACTTTGCAGGAAAAGGAAAAGTAGACTTAATTAATAACACTAACGATGCCATTAGCAGTATTGGTAACTATTATAAAGAGCATGGTTGGCAAGCCAATCAGCCTGTTGCTGTACCTGCTGCATTGCTTGGTAATGTTAATCAATTCACTGCCAAAAAAACGCTCACCTCGTCTGACTTAGCGAAATATGGTATTGTAAATGGGGGGGAATACCAATCCCAAAAAATATTTGCTGTAAAGCTCATAGAGTTAAAGGACTACCGTGATAAACAATATTGGCTTGGCTTTCATAACTTTAGTGTTATAAAGCGATACAATCCAAGTGATCTTTATGCGATGGCTGTGTTTCAGTTAAGCCACCATTTATCGACATTAAAAGGGAAAAGTTAGCAAATGCTTAGAATAAATGCCTATCACCCTCGTTTTAATTATCTTATCTTGTTGTGTTTGGTGTTATTGAGCGCTTGTACGCATATATCCAGACACGATGGGCCCCCTGATTATTATGTAGATGCTGCTAAAGTCCCTAATGCAATACCAAAAGCAGAGCCACAAAGCAAATATGGCAACCCACGCACCTACTCAGTGTTTGGTAAGCGCTATTACACGATGAAATCCAGTAAGAATTATGAAGCAGTTGGCATTGCTTCATGGTACGGCACAAAGTTCCATAAACAACGTACCTCTAGTGGTGAGCGTTATAATATGTTAGCGATGACGGCCGCACATAAGACGTTACCATTACCCACGTATGCTGAGGTCACTAATTTACAAAATCATCGAAGTGTCATTGTAAAGATTAATGACAGAGGTCCTTTTGAGGGGAATAGAATTATCGATTTGTCATATGTTGCAGCTAAGAAATTAGGCGTGACAGGTCGTGGCACCGCTTTAGTCAAAGTCAAAGCTATCGACCCTGTTGCTTATTGGAATACTTACGCGTCTACTGAGAAATCGAGTCATCATTTCTATGCCCCTAAAGCACCGCATAAACAAGCTGTTTATTTACAAGTAGGTGCATTCCGTGATCGTCTTCATGCCGAAAAACTAAAGAATCGATTAGAAAATTATATTTCTGCACCAATCAATATTGCCCATACACAGCAAACTAAAAAAGGATTGTATCGTGTACAAATTGGTCCAATAAAAGATGCAGCAACAGCAACCAAAATTAACCATCGATTGAAATTAATCGGGCTAAAAGGCAGTACGTTGGCTATGTCACGTTAGGAGTAGACAAGCTAGAGATGAGGAACCTCACTTATGTTAGAAATCATCATCTCCATTCTCGGTATTTTGCTTACTATTTTCTTTGTTATCGGCATACATGAATCTTCGCATTTTCTTGTCGCACGTTGGTTGAATATCAAAGTTATTTGTTTTTCTATCGGCTTTGGCAAGACTCTCTACCGCTGGCATGATAAAAAAGGCACGGAATATATTTTAGCCCTTATCCCGCTTGGTGGTTATGTGAAAATGGTAGATGAAGCCGAAGGTAAAGTGACACCTGAAGACTTACCTTATGCTTTTAACCGACAACCTTTCTATAAGAAATTTGCCGTTGTTCTTGCAGGTCCACTATCGAATCTCATTTCTGCTTTTTGCTTATATTGGTTACTATTTACTATTGGATTTACTACCATCGTTCCGATTATTGGCGCTGTTACACCCCACTCTATTGCTGCAGAAGCAGGGTTAAAGGCAAATCAAGAGATTACTAACATTGATAATCATGTTGTGCAAGGTTGGATGAGTATTATCACGCGTATTTTTGTCCACATTGGCGATAATGATATATTAAAAATAGCCATTAAAAACCCTGACACTACTAGCCAGATCTATGCATTATCTTTAGCTAATTGGCATATGGATGACCTAAGGCCAGACCCATTATCTAGCCTTGGTATTGAACCCTATCAGCCAGAAATCCCTCTTATTATTTCGCAAATAGCGCCTGATTCTGCGGGAGCTCATTCGCCACTCAACGTTGGCGATCATATTCTCGCTATTGATAAAACACCTATCAAAGATTGGGAACAGTTAATTACGATTATTATGTCTAGCCCAGCACAAGTACTTCACTTCACGGTAGAGCGACAAGGTAAAATGCTGACTCTGCCAGTGACTGTGGGCTATAAACGCAGTCTCTCTTTTCACAAGTATGGTTATTTAGGCATTTCACCGGAATTTCATTGGCCACCACAGTTCTTACGTAAAATCCAATATGGAGTATTCGCTGCTATTCCGCATGCTTGGAACGAAGAAGTGAACTTTTTTTACTTAAACTGGATTAGTTTTGAAAAAATCATCGAGGGCAAAGTATCTTTTAAAAGCCTAGGCGGTCCTATTACCATCTTTCAAAGTGCAGGCAACGCTTTAAATAGTGGGTTTGTTACCTTCATTAGTTTTTTAGCTTTTTTGAGCATTGCAATAGGCTTTATTAATCTACTACCTATTCCAGGCTTAGATGGGGGGCATCTGCTATTTCAAATTATCGAATTAATTCGCCGTCGCCCGATTCCCCTATCTATACAGTTACTCTGCTTTCGCATGGGGTTTATTTTGTTATTTATTGTTATTATTCAGGCATTAGCTAATGATATATTACGTTTGTAATCTGAGCCACTCGCTCACGCTTGTCGCTCGGATTGAAAATGGTTGCATCCAGCCCAGGATCAATGATAGCTTACCGTCATTGTAGTGACAATCAAGCTCATTCAGTGCTATTTTCTCCTCTCACATAAAATATTTTTACATTTAAATACCAGTCTTTGGAGTGTGTACAATGTTGCACGTACGTAAGATAAAATTAGTTGGCATTATTATCGCTATTTGTATGCTCTTTACTGAGACTCGGCTCAGCTTTGCTTCTCATGCAATCACTATTTACGATAGCAGCATTATCTGGGAAGACGTGGCGGCCAGGTCACAATTGTTAACTACTATTCCACACTGGCACAGTGAAGCTATGCTCTCACTATTCGACGCCTATCTTAATCCAGAGCGTTACCAGTTATCACGTAAGAAGGAGGCTAAGCAATACAATGCACAATTTATCCATGCATTTTGGGGGCCGCTGGATAATCCATTTAATAAATATGCAAGGCCGGGTAAAGTTTTTGTTTTTATTAGTGAGCCTATTGCACAAGCGCCGCCTAATTTACCTGTTACTGAAATATTCTATATGGCACCGATTATCCAGAATGATGCTGACAAAAACTATTATGTATTTGATAATCAACAATCGCAGCCTATGATATTAGCTGATTGGATTGCAAACATACGAGCTATTCATGGTAATCAAAAAATAATTCGTATTAACGTGTGCAATAGTTATGGAAGCTTACCGACTGATTCCTGCGCAGAGTCCACTTATCAAAATGAGGCAGCTAGTACGCTTAATCAGTTAAGGGTAAGTATTACTGCTCCTCCTAGTGCTCATCGTGATATCAAAGAGGACTGGAAGCTCAACCTGGATCGTTCTACTAGGCTGCGAACTACCGTAGGGACTGATGTTATTTACGAGAAAAGTATTTCATGGGATGATGTCACATCCAGAAATAATTTATTAAATATCACAACAGCCTGGCAGAATTATAAATTAATTAAAGAGGGGTTTGAAAAAATTAGAGACTTAAGGTATTTCAATGATGAATCGCAAGCTAATTTTATGCGCCGTATTTCATGGCTTTATCCTGATGATGGCTGTTGGACCCGGGCGGCTGCGGTAATTAAAGATTTCTTTGGGCCGTTTAATAACATAGCCAGCACGTTACCACGACCTGCAAAGATATTTGCTTTTGGAAATTTATGTGCTAATACCCCTAATTCACCGGGTGGTAGAGTATCTTGGTGGTATCACACCGCACCAGTGGTAAGAGATGCAGAAACAAGTCAGAGTTATGTTCTTGACCCTTCGGTAAACCCTAATAAACCACTGACTGTAGAACAATGGATGGCTGATATTTCTTCGCAATCTGCAGCGTGTGCCTATACCGATAGCTACGTTAGCGTATTTAATATCTGTAATGGCTATGGCGTTGGTCCCTATGATAGCTGCGCAGAACCTCAGCAGGTGAGTTATGCCACGGAAACGTATGCCATGCTCGGTCAATCTACTTATCGCTATAGCGAACGTCGACGACAAGTAGAGTTAGGACGAGATGCTAACCTAGTACTAGGTAATAGTCCCCCGTGGTTGAATTAGAACCCATCGTTACTTCACTAAGAAACCTTGTTGCTCTAGATAGCGTAAATAAACCATGACTAGTTGCGCATAATTATCTGGATAGTCTATGCCTAAAGACTGCAATTGTTGCTGAGAATGGTGATTTTCAAAGTTAAAATCAGGCCCTACCTCACTAAGCTCAGGATTATGCAAATAAATATCGCGCAACGGATAAAGCACATTATCTTTAGGCATACTTTTAACGTATTTTTCCACCCATTCTCGAGCCGGTACAATCTTAAGCTTAAATCCATATTGTTTTACCAAATTGAAATAATCTTGCCATGATAGTTTATTTGGGTTTGCCATATTAAATACTTGTATATCAGCTATAGGTTGCAAAGATAGTGTAATGATGGCTTGGCTCAACCTATCTACAGGCGTCATTTCGACATTAGTTTTCCATTGCGGCGCAACACCGAATTGGATGCAACTCTTTAAAAATAGTAAGGCATGATTGAACTCAAAATTGGTAGTACCGTTTTGCGAGTGACCTGTAACATTACCAGGGCGGAAAATATTAACTCTCAATCCCTGTTCAGCTGCTGTAGCTAATAATCGCTCAGATACCCATTTACTAAGAATATAACCAGAATCAGAAATAGGTTTTTTGCCTGGCCCTACTTCCAATGCACAGCCCGCATCATTAAATTGGCTAGCAGCTGATAGAGTAGATATATAATGGATTACTTTCATTTTTTTTATTGTTGCAATCTTAATTAATTCAATTGTGCTATTCACATTACTTGGTTTTAGCATTCGGTAATCATAGATGTGGTTGACTAAAGAGCCATTATGGTAAATTGAGTCGCAATGTTCGGTAATAAATGCTAGGTCAGCGAAATTCATCCCTAGATTAGGCTTGCTAAGGTCCCCATTAAGTAATGTTACCCGCGGTGAATTTAATAAATTTGACAACTGATATTTCGCTAATGAGGTAGCTATTTTTTGTTGCATATCATCAAAATCTTTACCACGAATTAGGCAGTAAATTTTAGCGGAAGTTTGCTTTAATAATTGCTGCAGTAAATGCACTCCCAGGAATCCATTAGCTCCTGTCAATAATATATGCTGCAACTCGTTATGCTTTGCAGGATAATATACTGGTTCATGAATATAGTTTATTTCAGCATCTTGCATGGCAATAGCTATCATATCTAAAGAGGGAGGCCTCACTTCTCCTAGAATTAATTCGGACATACTCTCAATCGTAGGATGTTGAAAGAATTGGGTCAGACTAATATCAAAATTAAATGTGGATTTAACCTTCGATAGCATACGAATTGATAATAATGAGTTTCCACCTAGGTCGAAGAAATTATCACGGATACCAATTTCTTTATACTTAAATAAGTCACTCCAGATCTGCGCCAGGTTAATTTCAATTTCATTACGGGGTGCAATATAGTTATTTTGTGACATTACTATGGCTTCATTCAATCCTGGTAGCGACTTCTTATCAATTTTACCGCTAGGTGATAATGGCATTGTATCAATTCTAATGAAAGCAGTAGGAATCATATAATCGGGTAGCTTTGCTTGTAGATACTTACGCAATACATCAATAGAGATACCCTGATGACCCTCTTTCTCAGTGTAACAAGCAATTAACTGTTTAGAGATATCATTCCCAACTGCAGCAACAGCTGCTTGACCAACTGCCTCATGTTGGTTTAATAGTTCCTCAATCTCACCCAGTTCAACCCGAAACCCGCGAATTTGTACTTGAAAATCAGCACGTCCAACGTACTCAAGTTCACCATCAGAACGCCAACGCACTACATCGCCTGTTTTATAAATTCGTTCAGCCGGATCATCACTAAATGGATTTACAATAAACCGTTCTACGGTGAGATCTGGGCGATTCAAGTAACCTCTAGCTAAACCAATGCCACCCACATACAGCTCTCCCAACACACCGACCGGTACTGGACTTAGAGTCTTATCTAATACGTAAATTTTTATATTTCTTAATCCTTTGCCTATGCGATTAGCTGAATCACCAGGGGTTAACTTGGAGTAAGTAGCGCAAACTGAAGTTTCAGTTGGGCCATAAGCATTAAAAAAATCACGATTTTTTGCAAAGAAATCAACTGTTTCCTGGTCGCAAATGTCACCAGCAAAACATAGCTTATGTAAAGAGGGTAATGGCCGATGAGGCAATATTCGTAATAAAGCAGGAGGCAAAGTGGCAATGCTAATCTGATTATTTTCCAGGTAATCCACTAAACCATCAGGTGATGTTCTAAGGTCATCTGGGATAATGTATAGGATGGCGCCATTTAGCAGTGCTTCAAAAATCTCAAAAACTGCCGCATCAAAATTAATGGAGGCGAATTGCAGTATTTTACTTTTCGAGTTGATATTAAACATGGCTTGGCATGAATAAGCTAAGTTTGGAATGCCCTTATGCTCAATAATAACTCCCTTAGGTAGCCCTGTTGAACCTGACGTATAAATAATATAAGCAAGATCAGTTAGTTTATTCGCCACAAGAAGATTGTCAGCTGCTTCATAGTTAATGAAGCCTTCTTCACTATCAATATAAATAACTTGGTAGCTATTATCTGCTAAAAAGTTACATTTAGTTAATAAGGACTGCTTAGTGAGAATAATTTTACAATTAGAATCAGTTAACATGTATATTAACCGATCTCTTGGATAGTTAGGGTCTAACGGTAAGTAAGCTGCTCCTGACTTTAAGATGGCTAATATACCAATAATCATGTCAATTCCACGATCCATACATAAGCCAATAAACGTGTCTGGAGCCAGTTCTCGCTTGCTAACTATTTGATATTGATTACGAATGTAACGAGCCAGTTGATTAGCTTTTTTATTTAACTCTTGATAAGTAATATGTTGTTCCTGATAAACAATGGCAGTGTGACTAGGTGACTTACTTGCTTGTTTCTCAAATAAACGATGAATAGCTTCACACGGAAATGGATGCTCTGATGCATTGTAATCATACACTAGCATTTTATACTCATCAGATGACAACAGCGAAATATTATCAATATTACGCTTGGGGTTATCTATTATGGTACGCAGAATATTGATAAAATATTGGGAGTAACGTGAGATAGTGCTACGCAAAAATAAGTCAGCATTAAATTCAAAATAGCCTGAAACAGAATTTTCTGCGGAATTATCATATAATATCAGTGTAATATCGAACTTGGATGTTTGCGTGTGTTCCTCGGTAATATGGTAGTGTATACCTGAATCAGCCCATTGATTAGATAACTTAAACCCACTCTGTAATACAAACATGGTTTGAAAAATGGGGTTTCTACTGGTGTCCCTGCCTATCTGGATTTTCTCAACAACCACATCAAAAGGTAAATCCTGATTATCTTGCGTCTGAATGACATCATCATTTACTATTTTTAGTAAACTATCAAATGTCATCTCATTAGAGAGTTGAGTGCGATAAGTGACTACATTGGCACATAAACCAACTAGCTGTTCTAATTCTTGTTTCGTACGATTGGCAATTGGCGAGGCGATGATAATATCATCCTGCTGAGTAATGCGGTGTAGGAAAATATAATAAACTGTCAAGAACAATGAAAATAGACTGGATTTATTTGTTGCAGCAATTTTCTTAGCAAGAACCACCAAATTATCAGGTAAAGAAAATCTAACGCTATCACCATTAAAGCTAACTGTGCTTGGCCGTTTAAAGTCCGTAGGTAGTTCTAAAATGGGCAATGGCTTAAATAATTTCCTCTGCCAGTAGGCAAGCTGATGGTTAAAAGTACCAGCAGATACCCATTGTAACTGGCTATACGCAAAATCTTTAAACTCAATAGGATGTAAAATAACTTCTGGCGAATGATTTTTTATAATTCTTCCATATACCTTCCCAAGGTCTAACATAAAAACATCTAATGATCCGCCATCAAATAAAATGTGATGAATGTTAAATAGCAAACTGACACCTTCTTTCTCAGACAATAATAGTTTGCAGTGAAATAGCGGCTGTTTACTTAAATCAAATATATGTTGTTTTTCTTTTTCTAATTCAGCTAGGACATCATTTTTATCTTTACAATCTATAATCGGAATGTCGCCAATTAATTTATCATTAATTTTTAAATAGACTTCCCCCTCTTTTTCGACAAAATACATGCGAAATATTTCATGGCTAGATAATGAAACCATTAATGATTTTCTCAGCGCAATAATATCCGCACCGCCGGTAAAACGAATGGAAAAAAGAATATTATAAGTGACAGATTGAGGCATTGTTTTGTAAAAGTACCATAAACGCATCTGCGAAGAAGATAGCGAGTAAAGATCACTTATTGGTGCTTTTTGTAGAAAGAATTTTTCGCTGATGAGTCCCTGTGATTCCTTCACCAATTTAGCAATCTGTCTTAGCTGGCTATGCTGAAATATATCTTTAATGGTTACGTCGACATTAAATTGATTTTTTATTCTCGAAGCTAACTGAGTCGCCAATAGGGAATGGCCACCTAAATCAAAAAAATCAGAATAGGCTGTTATCGAATCTGCTGGCAATTTAAATAACTCTGTCCATATTTCTTTTAAACGCTGTTCTTCATGATTTTCTATTGACCCAGATGAGTCTCGAGGATAGGGATCGGGTAGCTGAGCCTTGTTGATTTTTCCATTAACAGACAATGGCATTTCCTCAAGCTCAAACAAATAACTTGGCACCATATACTCGGGTAAGTATTTTTTCAAATGCTCGCGTAGTACCTGTGGGGTAATAGAAGCATAATCATTTAAAATATAATATGCTGCAATGGCTTTTTCCATTTCTGGTTTTTGCCAAATTTTGGTGGTAACTTGTTTCACTCCAGATAGCTGTTGTAATACATGCTCAATATCGTTTAGCTGTATGCGAAAACCACGGATTTTTACTTCAAAATCAGTTCGGCCTATATACTCAAGATGTCCATCATGATGGTAACGGACTAAATCACCTGTCTTATATAGTGTGCCTTTGCCAAATGGATGGTGAATAAAATGTTTAGCGGTCATGTCCGGACGATTAATATATCCCCTGCCCACGCCAATGCCGCCAATATAAAGCTCGCCTATCATCCCAATAGGTACAGGATTTAAGTTCTTATCCAGGACATAGGTATAATAATTTTGCAGTGGCCTGCCAAGTCGATTACTTAAGTCACCTGGCTGCAGAAATCCATAGGTAGCGCATACTGTACATTCGGTTGGACCATAGCAGTTGATATAGCGCCTGCCCTTAGACCAAAAATCAACCGTTTCCTGATCACAGATATCACCACCGAATGCTAGCGTATCCAAATTTGGCAATGAGTGGCGTGGTAAAATCTTCAATAGCGCTGGAGGTAGTAATGCAGTAGTAATCGCATTTTTCTCTAAAAATTCGATTAATTTGTCTGGTGCTTGCCGTAACTCTTCAGAAACCACATAAATAGTTGCGCCGACAGTGAGCGACGAAAAAATCTCAGGAATCACCGCATCAAAATTCATTGATGAAAACTGTAATACACGTTTTTCAGGTGTAAGCTGAAAAATTTTTCTAAAAGCATTAACTAAATTAGGAAAACTACGGTGCTCAATCATCACTCCTTTTGGCAATCCCGTTGACCCTGACGTATAAATGATATATGCAAGCTTCGAGAAATGGAGGGAAATATCGAGATTAGACTTTTCTGCTTGATTTATTTTTTTTTGTTGCTTATCTAGGCAAATAATGTGCCTTTTTGCACTATCTATGAATGGCAGCGCATTTAATAACTCATCATTGGTAATGACTACATTAATCTTAGCATCGTTTAAAATATGTAATATGCGCTCTTCTGGATAGCTAGGGTCGAGCGGGACATAAGCGGCTCCAGTTTTTAAAATTGCCAGCATGCAAACTACCATCTCTATGCTGCGCGGCAAGCATATACCTACTAATTTATCATGGTCACTTACCGATACTTTATCAAGTTCATCCACTAAGATATGAGCTAGTTGATTTGCTTTTTCATTTAATTGGGCATAAGTTAATTGCTGATCCTTATAAATGATAGCGACGGACTGAGGGGATTTCTGTACTTGGGTCTCAAATAATCGATGAACAAATTCGTGGGGATAGGGTTCATCCGTGTTATTCCAGTCAACAATCACTTGTTTATACTCTTCATTAGTTAACAGTGACTGCTTGGCAATAGCTTTAGCAGGGTCCGCTAGACAGGTATCAAGTAACATCTCATAGTGCCGTAATAAGTGTTGTACAGCGACGCTGTCGATATTTTCATCAAAATCAGCAATAAAAGAGATGGACTTCCCTGTATCGTGATAATAAATAGCTAATGCTTCTGGCACAAATTTTTTCATGAATTTCGGGATTAATTTTGCTTTAACAAGACCTAAATGTAACTGCTCATAAGGAAGATAGTTAGCATCAAATGAGGTATTAGAAAAAACACCAGAGAAATGTGAGTCATATTTATCACGCACTGATTTAACGATATCATTAATTTGAATATCTTTATAATAGACATCATAAGATAACTGCGATTGAGTTAATTTGACTAAATCAAGAAAAGTCATATCGTCGCGTAACAAAACCCGCAAAGGCAAACGATTTTCTAAGCAACCAAATACTTTTTTATCGGTATAAGTTACGGCAAGGGAATGGTTAATGATGACGTCAGGGTTGTCAGTATATTTATACAACAAAGCTTCATATGCAGCCAATAAAACAACAGAAAAATCGACTTGGTGGCGTTGAGCAAACACAAGTATTTTCTCGCGCTTTTCTTCGTCTAGAAATATTTCAAAGAAAGGACTGTCGGCGAGGCCTAGCGTAGGAAAATAGCCTTTCTTAGGTAACTCCAGATAAAACTGCGTGGATTTTAGTGTATTAGTCCAATGCGTCAATCCTGCTCGACATTTTTCTGAAGCATAGAATTTTTTTTCTAATTCAACGATCTTGTTAAAGTCAAACCAATCTTCATTTGCTGGCTCGTTATTCTTGCTAGTTATTATATTATAATGTCTTGATATCTCTTCAACTAAATATTTCAGCGAGTAACGATCAACAATAATGGGATGAATTAAAATTGTAAAATAAAAATGATCTGGTGCAGCCTTGATAAGGTGAAAGTAAAATAAAGGTCCGGTATTCAAATTAAGCCGAATTGCCGCAATATTTTGTAACCACCAAAAAATATCTGTTTGTTTATCAGTCTGAGCTAAATCAACCATCTCTAGATTGCCATGAACCGACGGATTGATAATACGTTCTAAATGATCTGCGGAAGAATAAATAGTTGACTTTAATACATCATTTTCATCAACCACGACTTCAATAGCTTTATGTAATGCCCATACATCTAAATTGCCGTTTAACTCGAATACCATAACGATATTTGGCACGGCTTGCTCAGATGCTCTAGAGTTAAACCAAACACGTTTTTGGGTTTTTGTTAAGCTGTAGGATGGATGATTCACGATTGAGTGCTCTTTATGTTTATAAATCACTAGGGATTTGTGTATATTTTATATACAAACGCTATAAAACACAATATAATCCGCATCAACTTACTCACAATGTTTTGACCCACCATTGTGAGGCCGTAATGACAGGGTTGTACTTGGGAGAGTCTTAGAGGAAGTGAGGATAGATAATGTGATACCGCCGACAATTCACCTTTCTCATATTGATCTAGCTTATGATAAGCGTGTGTTATTTCATGACTTGACGTTAACTCTCGCTCCAGGAAAATGGGTTGGCCTATTAGGAGCTAGCGGTGTTGGCAAAAGCACGTTGCTTCGTCTTATCGCCGGTCTAACTCAACCACTCGAAGTGTTTACTGGCGCAGTATATGCAGATAATAAAATACCATTACAACAACAAGTTTCCTACATGGCGCAAACTGATTTGCTATT